>Ga0081539_10000210_pt1 | contig 136405 bp, 135 predicted proteins | sample TabmetS4T2R2_FD_71023 | JGI IMG/M metagenome (GOLD analysis project Ga0081539, IMG submission 71023) | Tabebuia heterophylla rhizosphere microbial communities from the University of Puerto Rico - S4T2R2 | ecosystem: Host-associated > Plants > Roots > Rhizosphere ... | reverse complement strand
CAGCTCGCCGACGTCCTCGAAGGGCTGATCGCGTCTTGGCCAGGCCGTCGCCCCGCACTCACGGTGGACCCCCCACTGGTGCCGGTGAGCGGAGACCCCATGCTGCTCGGCCAGGTATTCACGAACCTGGTTCAAAACGCCCTGGAAGCGAGTGACGACGGGGACGTGACGATCCGCGTGCTGATGTGCGGCGCGGACGTGCACGTCGAGGTCACGAACGAGGGCAGCACCATCCCCCCCGAGCTCTACGAGCGCATCTTCCAGCCGTTCTTCACGACGAAGCCGAAGGGGACCGGACTCGGGCTCGCGATCGCTCGGCAGATCGTCGAGGCGCATCGTGGCGCGATACGCGTCGAGAGCGGGGCGACCACGTCGTTTGTCGTCGAGCTGCCGGGCTTGCCACTGGCCGCCGCGGTGAGCGAGCATGCCTGAGCAGATCCTCATCGTCGAGGACGACGGCAACCTCGCGTTCGTTCTTCGCGAGGCGATGCAGCGCAAGGGCTACGGCGCCGACACCGTCGGCACCCTCGCCGCAGTCCCGGAACGCCTGAAGACGACTCAGTACGATTTGTTACTGCTGGACATGAAATTGCCCGATGGCGACGGCGTGGATGCGATTCCCCAGTATCGCAAGCTGGCCCCCGACACGCCGATCATCGCCATGACGGCGTACGCCGGCCGTCAGGCGGCCACCGAGGCGCTGCGGCGCGGCGCCTACGATTTCTTCACCAAGCCGCTCAAGATCCACGAGCTGGAGGTCGTCGTTGGCCGGGCGCTCGAGCACCGGCGCCTCCAGCAGCAGGTCGCCATGCTGGAGGCATCGGGCGCGCCAGGCTTCGAAGAGCTCGTGGGATCGAGTCGGGTCTTCGTCCGGACGCTCGAGGCGGCGCGACGTGTCGCGCCGACCGACGTCACCGTGCTGATCGAAGGGGAAAGCGGCACCGGCAAGGAACTGCTGGCACAGGCGATCCACCTGCGGAGCGCCCGCAGGAACGGCCCGCTCGTCGCCGTCAACTGCGCCGCCATCCCTGAAGGCCTGCTCGAATCCGAGCTGTTCGGCCACGAGCGCGGCGCCTTCACCGGCGCCATCCGCACGCGGGTCGGCCGCTTCGAGCTGGCGCGCGGGGGGACGTTGCTGCTCGACGAGATCGGCGACATGCCGCTGGCGATGCAAGCCAAAATCCTTCGCGCGCTCGAGGAGCGCAAGATTTCCCGCGTCGGGAGCGAACGCTTCATCGATGTCGACGTGCGAGTCATCGCGGCGACGAACCAGACCCTGAGTCAGCTCGTTGACGCCGGCCGGTTTCGAGCGGATCTCCTCTATCGGCTGCGCGGAGTCCAGCTGCGCCTCCCGGCGCTGCGGGAGCGGCTGGACGATTTGCCTGAGCTGATCGACGCCTTCCTCGAGCGCGCACGGCGTAAGCTCTCACGGACGACCACCACGCTTTCGAACGAGGCACTGCAGTGCCTGTGGACCTACGCGTGGCCGGGCAACGTCCGGGAGTTGAAGCACGTGCTCGAAGGCGCCGTCTTGTTATCCGACGGCCTGATCCTCCCCGAGCATCTACCGCCGGCGATCCAGACGACGCCGATCGCAGAGGATCGCGCACCGGCAAGCAGCCGCACACTCGACGAGACCATCGAACACCTGGAGCGGCAGTTGATCGCGGATGCGCTGTTGCGCGCAGGCAGTGTTCAAGTCCGCGCCGCGCGTCTGCTCGGAATTACCGAGCAAAGCCTGTGGTACCGGATGAAGAAGTACGGTATCGCGGCACGCGTCCCGAACCCGCCCGCGCCGGAGCCGAAAGCGATCGCTCGGGGACATCTGAGGAGCCTGTAACCGCCGACGCGATCACCGCAGGCGCGCCAGCCGTTCCTCCACGCGAGCGCGATCCGGGTCCTGCGGGGCGAGCGTCAGAAAAGCTCGGTAGTGAGCCGCCGCCGCGGCCGGCCGATCGTCCCGATCGAGAGCGACCGCGAGATTCCGATGAGCGGCGGCGTTCTTCGAATCGAGGGCCACGCTGCGCTCGAATGCGTCGATGCCGCTACGCGTTTGGCCGCGACGGACGAGAACGACGCCGAGATCGGTCCACGCCCCGGCATCACGCGGAGCGAGCGTCACGGCTTGGCGTAAGAGTTCTTCCGCCTCCCCCAGCGAACCGAAGACTGCCGTTTCTCGCGCCCGCTCACGCAGCTCCAGGACGCCGATCGTGTGCTGCCGCGCGGCCGCGGCGGGTGCGGGGTTCATGGGCGACGGCAGCGCGGTAGACCGTCCCCGCGGCACGAATGTCAGCGCGGCGGCGCCGGCGACCACCAGTGTCATGACGACGATGGTCGGCATGGGGAACCGCCGCGGCGTGTGCGCGCGCGCGGGAGGCACGTTCATCGTCGTGGCGCAGCGCGCTTTCCGCTCCAGCCTTGTCAGGGCGTCATAGAGCTGGCTCATCGTGGCGGCCGCGCGGTGACGACGCTGGGCGCGACGGCGCTGGTCACGACGCGAGAAAGCGCCAACGTCGTCCGCGGCCCCATGACGCCGTCCTCTACAAGGCCAGTCGAGCGCTGGAACGCTCGGACCGCTTGGACGAAACGCGAATCGTAAGCGCTACGGGGCGGCGGCAGCTCGAGGTGGCCGAGATTATGAAGTCTCAACCCGACGCTGAGAACCATCGCCGGCGTCATCGAGGCGGCGCCGTCCGTCACGAGCCCATCGAGGTTGCGCCACAGGAACCAGACCTCGGCACCGGTCAGCTCCGACTCGAGGTCGCTCAGGCGCTGGCGCTGCTCGCCTCCCGCTCCGTCGACGAGCGTCGCCGTCTCGCCGACGATCCGCCGGAGTAGACGCAGCCTGGCCGTGGGGCGTTGGATGAGCGCGGGAAGGCCGATGGCGTGGAGATCGCTCGCCGTGATGCCGGTCAGACGTGTCGCCGTGAGCTGGTACCGATCGGCGACGTTCGCGATGTCGATGCCACCGCCCGGCAGGGCCGGCCAGCCGGCCACGACGGTCGGCGGCTGCGCCTGGAGCGTCCAGAGGCCGATCAGCTCGGCAAGGATTCGACGGCTTGGATCGAGAGTCACGTCAGACCGCGAGGTCGACTCGGCTGCGACGCGCACCATCGCCGGCGGTGGGGCTGGAGAGCTCGAGACGGGCGTCGAGGTGACCGAGGCGATGGAGCCGTCGGCGGCTCGAGGCGCCAACCAAGAGGGCCGCCAGGCGGACAGCGAGCCAAACACGGCGCCGATGAGCGCCACCGCTCCAACGCTGGCGGCGACGGCGGTGGGCCTCGTCCACCTCCACCGACGTTTGGCGTGATGGCCACGCAAGCTGCGGACGGCAGTATTCACGGTGGCGACGTCGACTTCGCGCCGGCGATCGGCGAACGCCGCCGTGAGCGCGCGATCGCATATGAGGTTGATCACCCGCGGCACCCCGCGGCTGTGTCGATAGACGCGCGCCGCGGCTACCGACGTGAACGGCAGGCTGCCGCCGAGCCCGGCCGCACGAAGACGGTGCTCGATGTAACGAGACGTTTCACGCTCAGAAAGAGCTGCAAGATGACAGCGAACCGCGATGCGCTGGTCGAACTGGCGCAGCTCCTGGCGCGCCAGTTTCGCTTCGAGCTCCGGCTGGCCCGCGAGGACGATCTGCAGAAGCTTGTGGCCGGGCGCCTCGAGCGTTGACAGGATGCGAAGCTGCTCCAGCGTCTCCAGACTCATCTGCTGCGCTTCGTCGGCAACGACGACGACAACCTTCCCTTGGCCGCCTGCGGCGAGCAGGTAGGCATTGAGCACCGCCATCAGCTCGCCGCGCGTCGATCCCCTTCGCTCAACGCCGAGATCGTCCAGGATCGCGCCGACGACCTCCGTTTCCGACAGGTGCGGATTGAGCAGCAGGACGCTCTCGGCCTCCGGGGGCAGCTCGCGGAGAAGCGCACGGCACAGGGTAGTCTTGCCCATGCCCACGTCGCCGAGCAGCAACATGACGCCCTTTCCCGTCGTCACACCATAGAGCAGCGACGACAGGACGTCGTGATGCCCTCTCGATCGGAACAGGAAGCGCGGGTCGGGTGTCAGGCCAAACGGCGAGCTGTCGAGTCCGAAAAATGGCTCGTACATGAAGTTACCTCGGCCGTCGCGGGTCCACGACCGACGGCGTGATGATGACGACCATCTCCTGGGAATCGACGCTCAGTTCACGGCTCTTGAACAGCCAGCCGAGGACTGGAATCCGGCCGAGACCGGGCACCTCGCGGAGGGTCTTGTTGTCGTTGTCCGTCATGACGCCCCCGATGACCAGCCGCTCGCCGTCCCGGATGACCACCTCGTTCTCCGCCCGGCGCTTGAAGATCGGAGGGTTGCCCAAGACAGTTCGCGTAAAGTCCGGCTCATTGTTCTCGACGACAACCTTCATGCGGATCTGGTTGCCCTCCTGTTCCGGAATCACTCGCGGGGTCACTTCGAGCTTCAGCAACGCGTCCTTGAACTGCACCTGCGTCCCGCCAAACCCGCTCTGACTGACGTACGGGACCTCGAAGCCGCGCGAGATGATGGCCGTGGAGTTCTCGACCGTCACCGTCTTCGGCTCGGCCAGTGATCGCGCCTTGCCCTGCGTCTCCAGGGCCTGGATCGCCATGTTGAAGTTGAAGTTGCGCCCGACGATGCCGAACATCAGGCCGAGGGCGGGATTGGCGAGCGTGGGCAGCGCCGACAATGGAAGATTGACCACGTTGCCGCCCGACGCGAGGCCGGTCGCAGGATTCACCGGTAAGATGTTCGTGCGGGTGAACGAGGCGTTTTGCGTGGTGTTCGGTACGGCCAAGCCGCTCGTTTGCGGCGCTGGGACGCCCGTGGCCGGGTCGATCGGCTGGGCGAGACCGCGTCCCAGGAATCCAGGCCCCGGGCCCCCGGCGACCGCACCCCCCCACTGCACCCCGAGCTGTTCGAGCGCGTTTCTGACGACGACAACCATCTGCGCCGCGATCTGCACTTGACGCAGCGGAACGTCGAGCTGCTCCTGGACGAGCCGCCTGATCCGAGCGACATCCGCCTCGTAGTGGCGAATGAAGATGGAGTTCGTGGGCTTGTACGCGCTGACGGTAATCCCTTTGGCCATCGTCTCCGGAAGCAGCAGTCCTTGCGGCACCACCGAGACCGTGGGTGACATGCCAACCGTTGGCCCTGAGGGAATTTCGAGCGGCGGCGGCGGAGCATAGATCCCGGGGCTCGGCGCCGGCGGCACGAGTATGCCACTCGGAGGCAGACCGAGGATGCCGATCAGCGTCTTCGCCACGTCGGTGGCCTCGGCATAGAGGAGGCGGATGGTTTCCTCGCGCAGCGGCCCGCGCGCTTGCGCCTCCGCGAGCGCGATCTCTTCTCGCCGCGCCTCCACCATCTTCTTGCGCGCCTCCGCCTCGGTGGAGGACTCCTTACGCTGCTGCTCGCGGCTCGCTTCCGCTTCCTTCCGCAACCGCTCGGCGGGCGCGACGACGAGAATGCCATCCCGCACGACACAAACGAGGCCGGTGCTCCGGACCAGCACGTCGAAGGCGTCGCGGACAGAAACCTCGTACAGGCCGACGGTGACGAGGCCGGTGGCGTCGGGAGAGACGAGCACGCTGATTCGATACCGTTCCGCGAGCAGCCGGAGCGTCGTCTGCACGTCGGCGCCGCGGAGGTCGAGGGTGGTCAGGTCCGTCGGCAGACGATCTCGACATGTCTCCTGAGCGTGAACCACCGCCGGAGCGATCACGGCGAGAAGGGCGAGGGCGACCGTGACGGCCAGACGCATCGTCATCTCCTGATGAGCGGGGCGGGGGGCACGGAGGCAAATCCCGCCAGCGAAACCGATCGCGAGCCGCTTCCCGGCTCGTGGAGTACGACTCTTCCATTTGCAATCGACTCGACCCGATGGCCTTCGACGACGTCGCCGACCTTGACAATCCGGTCGTTGACGATGGCCACCACGCCTTCCGGGAACTTGACGATTCCCTTCAATGTGATCGGCACGGCGGGTGGAGGCGCCGGCGAGGCCACGGTCGACGCCCGCCGGCGCCTGGAGGACTCGGCAAACTTGAATGGATCTCGCAACTGCGCAATCGCCGGCCCCTGGCCTTCGATGGGCAGCGCGAGGGCCGAGGCCAGGCTGAACTTCGGGTCCTTCGCGGACGCCGCCAACACGCGCCGCATGATCCGTCTGGCGTCATCGGATGGCTCGATCGTCGTCAAGCGAAACTGCGCGCTCAGCCCGTCGGCGGAGGACTCTTCTCCCGGCTTCGCCTGTGGCGTCTCGAGCACGACCTCTTCGAGAAGCCCGCCGTCGCGCTCGATTCGGGTCGCGAAGTCGACGACCTCGTGAAACGACGCGGTCATCTCGACTCGATGGGATGACTCGCGAGAGCGTGTTCCCATCTCCTTGTCCACCGGGGCCACCGCCGACACCGTCGCGTGGCCGTCACGCGCGAGCTCGGCCAGGCGACGCAAGACGGCCTCCGCCGTCGGCCGCTCCGAGCTCCAGCGCATGTCCCTCATGAGCTCGACCTTCGCGACGAGCTCGTTCTCCATCTTCTGCCGGCTCGACGCCAGCTGCTGCCCGAGCGCTGCGCGCTGGGCCGCGGCGGAGGCCTCCGATCTGCCGAGCGCGATGGTCTGCGTGATGATCCAGACGAGCGCAATGATCAGGATGAGTACGGTCGCGATCCAGCCGGCGACGAGCCCACGCTCCTTCACGATCGCTTCTCCGAGAGCGCAATGGTGATACGCAGCTGATCCTGACCGCTTTGCTCACCAGGACGCTGCACTTCCCAGGTTTTGAGCTGGAAGCGCCGGCGCACGGCCGGGTCATTGGCGACCGCCCCCATGAAGTTCGCGATATCGACGAGGCGCGAGGCCCCCGGGACGATCGTCGTGCTCGCATCGATCTGCAGCGTCAACTCGCCGCTCTTGGGGTCACCGGGCTTCGCCTCTGATTTGACGCTGGCGGACTGGCCGGGGGATTGGCCCTGCCGTGTTCCCTTGGCCAGTGTCACGCGGTCGATCCGCAACGTGGCGGGCAACGACTTGCTGAGCGCCGGCAGGATCTCCGCCCAGCGCACCCGTCGCAGCGCGCCCGCGTCGAGGTCACGCAGACTCGCCTGTAACGTCGATAATTCTTTGTCCACCGCCGCGACGTCGGCGCGCAGCTTCGCGATCGATTCGAGCTCACTCGAGTGCCGGAAGTATCGGGGCGCCAGTCCCGCACTCGCGACGAGAACGACGAGGGCGGCGCCGCCCGCGCCCACGATCGCCAGATGGCGGAGCCCATCAGGCCCGAGAAACCACTCCCACCGAGAGCGCTGCGCCCGTCCCGGACGCGCGAGATCGATCGTGAACCGGGGGCTCACAGCGCCCTCAACGCAAGCCCAAAGGCTTGCACGAACTCGGACCCTTCCGATATCTCCGCCCGGCCTGGCGCGGCGGTTGTCCGGACTGTCCGGAATGGATCCATGACTTCGAAGGGCGAATCCAGTCGCAGCTCTTCCGTCAGCCACCGGTTGAGGCGGCGGACGTGTTGGCAACCGCTCAACAGGTAGCGCGGCAGACTCTCCCGGTCGTACTCCGAGCGATAGAATGCAAGGGACAATCGGATCGCTTCTGCAATGCGACGGAGGGCGTCACGCGAGGCGTCGGCGGCCGGACCGCTGTCGGTGTCTCCCGCGCTTTCCACGATCGCCGCCGCGCCGACGTCGAGATATCGCACGACCACCGGCCCCTTCTGGCTGAGCAAAGACAGGACGGTGCGGTCCTTGGCGAGATCGAGCACGACCAGGAGTTCGCGGGGATCGAATTGGCTGAGGTGGATCACCGCGTTGAGCAGCGCCAGCGCCTCCACGTCAAGGTTACGAAGCTTGACGCCAGCCTGCTCGAGCAGACGAAGGCGGCTCTGGACCAGAGGCTTGGGCGCACTCACGGCGAGCACCAGGCACTCAGTGTCCGAACGCTTGAGGATCTGCGCATCGAGATGCGCTTCGGACGGGGGCAAGAGGCCGAAGTCCTTGTGCTGCAGCTCGAGGGCTTGCAGCACACGGTCTGCCGGCACAGGCGGCAGCGTGAGCTGGCGGACGACAACCTCTGGTCCTCCAATGGCAGCGACCACGGCCTCGCCGTCGGCTCGGGCCGCCGCGAGCGCGGCGTGGATTGCCTGCGCCGACGCAACGCCGTCAGCGCCGGCCGCGATCGGAGCCCTTCCTGTCGCCGTGATGCGCGCCTTGTCCGCTCTTCCCTCGAGGACCAACACGCGCACGACCCCGCTGCTGATGTCGAGACCGACGGCCCGCTGTCTGTGAAAAGTCTTCACCGAGACCCTCTCCACGTCATTAGATGTGGTCCCATTTCGCGCTCACTATGGACAGAAACGCGCCCGCCGCTGGACCGGCCGCGGACGGCGCCAAGTTGAGATTCCATGGCGCCTGGTAGAGCTGGGGAACGCTCCCCGCCGTGGTGAAATCAAACTGCTGCGCCGATACCACGCCAGCCACCTGGACCGTGCCAGTCGCTCCGGTCACGTAGAACTTGGCGGTCAGAGCGGTATTCGCCGCGAAGAACGCGGCGAGGATGTTGCGGGCCCCGCCTGGGCCGAGCTTGATGTCACCCGTGGTGAGCATCGCGAGAAAGTGATTCGCCGGATAGGGATAGCCGCAAGGGTAGGCGCCGGAGCCGCACCCGGCCCACGTCTCGTTGATGGTCGTGTCGGACAAGAGGCCCGTGTCGATCTCGAAGGCCGGCGTGCCGGCCGGGTTGTCGGCGAGGATGATGGCCTTGCCGCGGTAATACATGTTGTTGTCGGCGACGGCGTCGACCGGCGAGGTCTTCAGCGTGGGGGTCGCCGCGGGTGTCGCCGCAAGCCGTTTCAGGTAGATGTTGATCGGTTGGAGATTGGGTCGGATCGGGGCGCCGTCGACGAAGCCAACGATGTGGCCGGCGGCGATCTGCAGCGTGCACGACGTGGCAATCGCAGCGCCCTGGCGCGTGCACGCGGCGCTCTTGATCGGAACCGCCAGCACGGGCCCGGCGCCGAAGTCGGGGGTCGCCCCAGTCTGGAGAGCGGTCAGGACGGTGGTGCAGTCGGCCGCGGTGCCGGTCACATCGATGTCGCAGCCAGCATCGCCCCGGCTTGCATCGATACGCCACGCGCTCGTGTAGAAGTATTCCGGGAAATTCGTACCACCGGCCACCGGGTCGGTGCTGTTGGGACACGTCGAGCCGGGCGGACTGAAGAAACACCGGTACCCGACGCCGTCGATGATCGTGGAATCGCTCAGTAGCGGAATCGACGTCGGCTCGCCCGACGGGTACGCGCCCTGGGCGGCGGTCCACACGTTGCACCTCGAGTTCGTCGTTGTTGCGCCATTCAACCCGCCCTGGGCGGCACTGCACCTGCCTTGAGTCCCCGACCACGTGCCGCTGCTGTAAACACCTGAGAGCGTGTCCTGGGCAGGGGTATTCCCGCACGCACCGCCTCCCGACTCCCGCCCGCCGAGGCAAGCGCTGTTGGCGGTGATCTGGATTTCACCTTCCTTGACCTTCAGGACCGCGCCGAGCGTATTGACCGTGGTGCCATCGGCATACTTCCACGGAATCCGATCGTGCAGGCTTGCATTGAGGCCGTTGTAATTGTTCTGTATTCCGCTGTTGCCGCTGAAGTTCGCGGCCACGCATCCGACACCCGGACAGCTCAAGAATTGCAGCGAACCGGCGATACGGGCGCCGCCGCGGAAGGCGCCACCCGTCGGCCCGCCCATCGCGAATGGCGCGTGCGGCTTATTCGCGGTCACGATCGCCGTTGCGTTGATCTGGACGACGTGCGAGGCGGTGCCGGTGATAGCGGTCACGACCCCGCGCGATCTGAACTGAGCCTTCAACTGGTTCGTCGGGGCTTCGGGGTCCGGCCTGACGCACACGGTATAGACGCCGCCGGCAAACGCCTGGTCCAGCACCAATTGTTTGAACCCCGCCGCTCCATCGGGGACGACCGCAGCGGGGCACGCAGTGGCCAGCGAGATCCGCGCCAGCTTGGCGTCGGTGATCCAGTTCGGGTTCGTGGGCGGATTCGCGCAATTAGCGGCGGTGATCGGGCTCGTCACGAGCGGCCCACACATGAACTGCAGGTAGAAGAGGTGCAGCCCGCGCTCGAGTCCCGCCTCTGCGATCTCCAGAGCCCGCACATTGATCTGGCTGTCGAGCTTCAGGCGTGCATCGAGCCGCGCGACGTTGAAGAGCGCCAGCCCCAGGACGGTCATGACGAATACGAGCATGAGTCCCATGACAAGCACGCTGCCGCGCTCGCCGATGAGCGACCGGACGATCAGTCGAGGAGGCCGTCGGCTCATCAATGCCGGTTCGCCACAATGGCCACGCCGAACGTTTCGGAGAGGTTGGTCGCCACCGCGCTGACCGTGAAGGCGATGCTCGCCCCGGGAATGACGGCGCAAGATTCGCCCGCGACGGAGCACACCGTGGGTGTTCCCCCGCACGTCCCGTCCACCGCGCCACACGGCGTGACGACGGTCACCGTCCACTCGGGGGCGAACAGCGGCACGAGGGAGCCCGATAGCAGATTCGCCGGCGGTGCGCAGTCATCGGCCGCTGTGGGCCGCGTGCACCGCCGTAGTTGGGGGGGCGTGCTCGTATCGCGGTAATAGCACGTCACCGATCCCGCGGCGCTCGGGATGACGAGCACCGGATCGTTCGTGGTGGACGCCGGCGAGGGGATCGCGGTGAGTGGCAAGCAGACCGGCGTGTCCGGCAGACTCGCCGGATCTTCGACCTTGGGCGAGCCATCGACCAGGCGAAGCTGACGCCCGAGCTCGTCGGCGATCGCGCCGCCCTTGCGCTGGACCGCGGCTTGCGTGTCGACTTCCCTGCCGACCCTCAGTGTCATGAGGAAAAACACTGTGAGGCCTAGCGTGACGCCCACCGCAATCACCGCGGCGACGAGGATCTCGATCACGCTGGAACCGCGCTGACGAAGCATCTCAGTGCTTGACATATGCCGTCGTGACCGTAACGGGGCCCGCCTGCCGAACGAGGGACCTGACGGACACCGTGATGATCCGTGGAACATCGCCGCTCCCATCCAAGTCGGTGCCGGCAACCGTCGTCGTGCTACGCAGGAACCCAGGGAAACCCGGCACCGGGCGCTCCGTCTCGGAGACGGCGCGGGCGAGGCCGATGGCTCGAAGCTCTTCCAAGCGCTGCTGGGCCAGGAAAAGGGCGACTCGCTCGCCGCCTTCCGCCGCGACGTACGAGCTCGCCATGCTGAACAGCAAGGCAAGGCCGATCATCGCGATCACCACGATGACACTCGTGGTCAGGGCTTCGAGCAGCGCGACGCCGTGCTCGCCGTTCCGCGAGGACCGGGCGGAAACTGCCAAGCCTCTCTGGACCCGCGCGACGTTCGTGACAGGCCTCATATCTGTCCCTCGTGGCGATTCATTTCAATGCGATTCATTTCAATGCATCCCAGACGCGACGTACTCGGGGAGGCCGGCAGCACCGACCTCCCCTCGTGCATCACCACCTCAGCCGCAGACAGGATCGCCGGCAGCCACGACGCCCGTGGTCGTCTTGCAGCGAATGCTGACGACCCCACCGTTGTCGATGAAGACGCCGGCAGAGAGGTCCGTGACGTTGCCGCCGTTGCCGGCAACCGTGATCGGGCCGCCACCAAACCTATTGGTGGCCGTGTTGAGCGTCACCGCCGTGATGGCCACCGTCCACCTGCCGTCACCCGTCAGCCCCGCGTTCGTCACGCCGATACGCTGCGCGAGGTCCGCGAGCGCGCAGGTCGCCCCGGTCGGGTCGTTCTGCGCACACGCCTGCGCCGCCGTCAGCGCCGCACCCGCGAGGGCCTTCGCCTCGGCCAGCCGGGAGTCGCGCACGTAGCCCAGGTACATCGGCACGCCGACGGCGGCGAGGATGCCGACGATCAGGACCACGACGATCAGTTCCATCAAGGTGAATCCCGCCTGGTTCATGAACTTCCGCTTCAGCACTTTGCGCATCTCGATCTCCCTTCGTGTGAGTTTGTCGACCTGCACGCCGCCATTCGCCCGTGCCAGGCGCCGCGCCATTGAGCAAGCGCCGTGCCCGAGTCGCGAGCTGGACTGCCGCGCCGAAATGTTCCCGAATCCGATTTCCGCGCCGTGGTCGGCTCAGGGAAGCCGTTCGCGTACCTCAAATTTTTCAGAGACGGCTCGCAAAATTCGGGGCCGGGACCCGCGCGATCTGTAAGCGTCTCCGACACCAGAAAAGCGCTTGCGACCTGCGCCAACTCTGCTAATTTCAGCTCGTACATGAGCGAGAGAGAACGCACCGCATCGCAGTTCGGCGCGCTCGGCGTCATCGGCCCCGAGCGCTTGGCGCCGGAGATCGTCGAGCTGCTGACGCTCGCTCTTCGCCGTGGCGCGACGGATGTGCTGCTCGCGGTCGACCGCCCGCCGAGCTTTCGTATCTCGGCGGCGCTCACGGCGGTGGAACAGGTGAGACCGCCCGGCGCTGACGCGCTGATTCAACTCGCGCACACGCTCCTCGGTGACGCCGGTATCGCCGAGCTCGAGCGGCACCGCGATCGCGATTTCGCGTTCGAGGTGACCGGGCTCGCGCGGTTCCGCGGCTCCTGTTACTTTCAGCGCGGCGGCCTCGCGCTCGCGCTGCGCGTGTTACCGTCGTCGATTCCGTCGCTGGAAGAGCTCGGGCTGCCCGCCATCGTCGCGACGTTGGCCGAGCTGCCACGCGGCCTCGTGCTCGTGACGGGACCGACGGGCAGCGGCAAATCGACCGCGCTGGCCGCGATCATCGAAGTCATCAATAGGACTCAGTGCAAGCACATCGTGACCATCGAAGATCCCGTAGAGTACGTGCACGTCGACAAGCTGAGCCGCGTGGAGCAGCGCGAGGTCGGGCGCGACACGCCGTCCTTTGCGCGCGCGCTGCGTAGCGTGTTTCGCCAGAGTCCTGACGTCGTGCTCGTGGGTGAGATGCGTGACCTTGAGACCATCCAGACGGTGCTGTCGCTGGCGGAGACGGGGCACTTCACGCTGGCGAGCGTGCACACCGGCTCCTGCGCGAACACGATCCATCGCATCATCGACGTGTTTCCTGACGAGCGGCAAGTGCAGATTCGCGCACAGCTCTCCCTGTCGCTCGAGGCGGTGGTGAGTCTGGCCCTGCTGCCGCGCATCGACGGCGGCCTCGCACTGGCGACCGAGGTCATGATCGCCACGCCCGCGATCCGATCGCTCATCCGCGACGGCCGCGCACATCAGATCTACAGCTCGATCCAGTCCGGTCAGCAGAACGGCATGCGCACGATGAACCAGTCGCTCGCCAGCCTCGTCGCGCGGCGGCAGATCGCGCGCGAAGACGCCGAAGCGCATTCCCCAGACGTCAAAGAACTGCGCCAGCTGCTCGTGTCGTGATTCGCCTCATGCTGCGACGCACACTGCTGTTGCTCGTCGTTGCGGGCGGGCTGGCGGCCTGCGCGGCCACACGTGGCGACACGGGCGTCGACCTGCAGCGCGCGACGCAGGGGCCGACGGCCGAGGAAGTGTGGACGGCGCGGTTCGTGCAGGGCTACGGCCGGTTTCCAACGTTCGACGAAAAGGTCGCGTGGAAGGAGGGCCTGGAGACACGCGTCTTCGCGTTCCTCTCCCAGCGACCGGACGTCGCGACGTCGCCACGGGCGAGCCAGTTGCGCTTCCAGCAATCGGTCGTGGTGGGTATGCAGAAAAACGAGGTCGTCTTGTTGTTGGAGCAGCCGGTGGCGTCGACGTCCGATCCGACCGCGATGCGAGCCGGGGCGGGTCGGTTCTGGCCACCGATCGGCGCCCATGCCAAGGAGATGTGGACGTATCCTCCGGGCTGGCGCCTCTATTTCGATGGTGATCGTCTCGTCGACATGACCGTCGCCGGACGCAGCCCGCTCCAGTGAGCAGCGAGCAGTCAGTGAATTGTGATTGGAGGCTTCGATGAAGATGCGTGCCGCGATCCTGATGCTCTTCGTGCCGATGGTGGCCGGCTGCTCGACAGGATGGGAACGCCGCGGCGTCAGTACGCCGCAGCTGGTCGAAGACACCCAGACGTGTCGTCAGCTGGCCCAGGCCGGCCGCCTGGAAGTGCAGAAGACGGCGAGCGGCCTCTCGACGCTGCTCCTGCCGGTGTCGGAGATGGATGATCGTGCGTTCGCTGCCTGCATGCGGCAGCGCGGCTACGCGCCGACCTCCGTCGACTGAACCGTCTTCGTCCGTGTGGTACTGTCTCGGCTGAGGCCTGGCGTGCGTGGCCGGTCTTCGACGTCTCATCGGAGGGTGTCACGACGACGGCCCCGGCAGTTAGCATGGAAGCCAAGGTGACGTTAGTGCTGCTGCTGACGTATTTCTTCGTCATCTTCTCCTAGCAACCACTCCTCGCAACGACCCGCGACGGACAGAACCGAAGCCACGGCTCCAGTACGACGGCGCGCCGTGTGTCGCGATGCCCATGAGCACTGAGCGCGGTTTTGGTATCGAACCTGCACAAGGTGACGCCAGGGAAAAGCCTTCCCGGCTTTGACGGGGTCGAGAGCCTCTATTTGCTGACACCTGGAGGCTCTCGGCCCCCCGATTGGTCGCCCACTTCCTGAGCTGCGAGCGTACTACCGCGCGATGGCGTGCGAACCGCGCCGCGGATCGGCGCCGGTCCAGCGCGCGCCGTCGTCGGCCACGCGCACCGCGCACACGGCACCGGCCCGCCACTCCCACTCAGGCCACTCGGCCACCTCGTGGCCGCGCGCGGCGAGCGCCTCGCGCGTTTCCTTCGGCACGCGGCGCTCGATCTCGAGCTTGCCGGGCGCGTACGCGTGCGGCCAGAACGAATCCGGGAACGAGCGCGACGCGACCCGCGGCGCCTCGATGGCCTGCTGCAGCGGCATGTCGAACACGACGTGGTTGAGCAGCACCTGGAGCATCGCCTGCTGCTGCACGTCGCCGCCCGGCGTGCCGAACGGCATCACGAGCTTGCCGTCGCGCAGCAGCATCGCCGGCGCGGGTGTGAGCCGCGGCCGCTTGCCCGGCGCCACGACACTCTTGTGCCTGGGATCGAGCCACCCCTGCGAGCCGCGGCCGGAGACCACGCAGCCGACGCCGCCCACCGCCGGCGAGTCCACGTTGGGATCGCTGGGGGTCGCCGAGAATCCGTTGCCTTCAGCGTCGACGACCGCGACGTAGGACGTGTCGAGCGATTCGTCGGCGCCGCCCGCGATGGCCGCCTCCGAGCGCCGCTCGCCGGCCGGCGGCATCTCGCGCCACGCGCGCTCTCCGATCAGGCCCCGCCGCTCCGCCGCGTGCGCCTTCGACAGCAGCGTCTCGGCGGGAACGTCGACGACGTTGGGGTCGCCATAGTAGGCCTCGCGCTCGGCGAAGGCCACCTTGACGGTCTCCGCGATGCGGTGCAGATACGCGGGTGAGTTGTGGCCGAGCGCCGCCAGGTCCGTGCCCTCGAGGAGATTCAGCATCTGCAGCAGCACCGGCCCCTGGCACCAGAAGCCGCACACCCCGACCTGCCACGGCCCCCACGCGCCGACCAGCGCGCGCTCGATCTCGACCTCGAACGCCGCGAGGTCCTCGAGCGTCAGCGGGCCCTTCTCGGCGCGGTGGAATTCCGCGATGCGCTTCGCCGTCTCGCCGCGATAAAACTCGTCGCGGGCGGCCCGCACGCCGGCGGCGCGGCTTCCGCCCGCGCTCTTCTCGGCGCGCGCCATCCGCCCGAGCGTCTCGCCCAGTTCCGCTTGCACGAGCCGTTCGCCCATCCGGAACGGCCGGCCGTTGTTCAGATAGAGCGCCGCGGACGTCGGCCATCGGCGGTACTTGTCGGCGTTGGCCGTGAGCTGGTACGCGGAAAAGTTCGACACCGGGAAGCCGCGACTGGCATGCTCGGTGGCCGCCGTCGCCACCTCGGCGAACGACATCGTCCCCCAGCGCTCGAGCGCGGCGCACCAGGCGGCCGGCGCCGCCGGCACGACGGTCCGCGCCAAGCCGGGCGGAATCTGATTGCCCAGTCCGCGGAAGTACTCGAGCGTCGACGCGCGCGGATAGGGACCGACGCCCGAGACCTGCCACGTCTCACCCGTACGCGCCAGGTGCACCAGGATCGGCGCCACGCCCGCGACGCTAACCATGTCGGGATGGACGACGCCGAGGGTCATGCCCCCGGCGACCCCGGCATCGATCGCATTGCCGCCGGCCCCGAGCACCTGGGCGGCGGCCTGGGCGGCCAGCGCGTGGCCGGCGGCCACACCCCAGCGATAGCCGATAGCCTGGACGGTGGCGGTGGGACGATAAGCGGGCGCGGTCTGCTGAGAAGACGCGGAGTCAAGGCTCATGGCGGGGATGATACCGCGCGCGTCCATGCTACGCTGCCCCGCATGTCCGCGCCCCTGATCGGCGTCTCGACGTCCATCACGATCAACGAGTACCCCGAGCGCGCGTATGTCAATGCTGCGTACCTGCGCGCGGTCGAGCAGGCCGGCGGCGTGCCGGTGCTGCTCGCGCCTGCCCTCTCGGCCGCGGGCCGCGATGCGCTCTGGGAGCGGCTCGACGGCCTGGTGCTGACGGGCGGCGGCGACATCGAGCCGTCACGGTTCGGCGAGCCGGCGCATCCCAAGACCAGTCTCGTATCCGTCGATCGTGATGCGCTGGAGCTGGAGCTCGTCGACCGGGCGATGCGCGACGACGTGCCGCTGTTCGCGATCTGCCGTGGCCTTCAGGTGGTGAATGTCGCGCTCGGGGGCACGCTGCACCAGCACGTGCCCGACGTCTTCGGCCACACCGTGCAGCACAGCCAGGAGGACAAGCGTGATGTCGCCACACACGACGTCAAGCTGCAGATGGAGGGCACGCGCCTGGGCGCGATCCTGGGCGCCTCCGAGCTGCGCGTGAACAGCTTCCACCATCAGGCAGTGCAGCGCCTGGGGCGCAACCTCCAGGACGTCGGCTGGGCGCCCGACAACGTGATCGAAGCCCTGGAGCACACGGACCGCGACCGATTCGTCGTCGCCGTGCAGTGGCATCCCGAGGAGCTCGTCGGCCATGACGCGGCTGCGCGTGCGCTCTTTGCGGCCGTCGTCGAAGCCGCGCGCGGGAGAACGTCACGACCTCCGCGGAGAAACTCCCCGGTTGTGCCGAAAGCGAATCGAGACAGCCTGTGACGACGGCTACTTACGACGCATCGGGTCTGGCAGCCGCGTTGCTCCTCAGGCCGGCGTGCAGCGCGGAAGAATCACCGGGTGGCAGTTGCCGTATCTGAGAGTCGCGTTGATCCTGCGGCGTCTGCAGTACGACTCACGCGAGGCCCTCGAGATCCACCTGGTGAAGCGGGAGATCGAAAACATCGAGCGCGTTCGCGGCGAAGTCCGCCGCGCCGGATGGTTCAACTGAGCCCCCTGGCCTCGCGCCTGGCCCTCGTCGCGTTCGTCGTCCTGCTCGCCTGCGGCGAGCCCCCCCTGCCTTCGACCGTCGTCTCCGCCGGTGTCGCCGGTCCCACGAACGGCGTCGAGATCGTCGGCGAACGGGGCGCCGACGCCATCGAGCGCGTCGTCGAGACGCTCACCAACGGGCTCGGCCTGTCCCTGCCGGCCAACACGCGCGTTCACATCTACACCACCCGCGAGGCCTTCCGCCGCGGGCTCGTGTACGACGCCGCGATGGGCGAGGAGGGCGCCGACGAGCTCGCCGCCTTCGCGATCGGCATCGCGCGTCCTGGGCGCGCGCTCCTCAACGGGCGCATGGCCGATGGCGGCCGAGAATGGCTGCGGCTGATCGCGCACGAGCTCACCCACGTCGCGCAGTTCGACCTCGCCGGCGGCGAGGGACGCGCCGAACAATGGCTCGCCGAGGGGATGGCCGAGCACGTCGCCTTCCAGGTGCTCGAGCGGCTGGGCGCCGGCTCCGTGGCGGCGCACCGCAGCGTCGCGCTCGCGCGCGTTCGCCAGCAGCCGGCCTTCGTTCACGGTCGGCTGGACCTCACCACGCTCGGCTCGCCGCGCGATTTCACGCTGCGCCATCAGCGCGAGGGCTCGATCGAGACGTACCACCTGACGTTCCTGCTGGCCGACTATCTGATCGAGCGACACGGCCTCGACGCGATGCTGAAGTACTTCGGCCGCCTCAAGCGCCAGCCCTCGGGGGCGGCGTTCCGCTCCGCCTTCGGGTACTCGATCGCGGTCTTCGAGGCGGACGCGCTCGAGCACCTGCAGTCCAGCACCTCCCGCGCGGCCGGCGACTAGCTCAGGCGACTGATCGCGTGAGCGTCCAGCGTGACGGTCGGTCGCGCAGCCGCTCCTCCTCCACGCGTCCTTCACGGGCCAGCTTCTTCAGGTGCGACTCCACGGAGAGCGCGGCCACGGGGTGCAACGCCGGCGCGACGTCGACGTAGATTCGCGCGACGATCGCGGGAATCGTCTCCACGCCGTCGGCCAGCGCCGCGAGGATCTGGCGCTCGCGCAGCATCCGGTGCTCCAGATATTCGGCGATCTTCGCGGGCGCGTCCTCGATCACCGGGCCGTGCGCGGGATAGATGCGGCGGACGTCCATCTGCTGGAGCCGGCGCAGCGAGTCCAGATAGTCGGCGAGATCCCCGTCGTCCGAGGGAATCACCGTGGTGGAGCCGCCGAGAATGACGTCGCCGGTGAAGAGCGCTTTCTCCTCCACGAGGTAATAACAGAGGTGGTCGGAGGCGTGCCCGGGCGTGTAGACGGGCACGAGCGTGGCGCCCTCGCCGTGCACGGTCTCGCCCGCGCGCAGGTTGTCGATCGGCTCCGGAAGGTCGGCGTCTTTGTGCCGCATCTTCGACACGCGCAGTCCCTTGAAGCGAGCGCGCAGCGACGGAACGCCGCCGAGATGATCCCGATGCCGGTGCGTGAGGATCACGCGCGAGGGCTGCGTCCAGCCGCGCTCGCCGAGATAGTGCTCGAGCAGCGGCACGTAGTCCGGCACGCCGGCGCCGGTGTCGATGAGAATCGGATCGCGACGGCCGACCAGATACGTGTTGGTGCCCGGTCCGGTCATCATCCCCGGGTTCAGGCCGAGCACTCGGCCGACGAGGTCGCTCGGCGTGGCGGTGGTCGGAAAGGCCGTGGTCATCAGCGTCCGATCATACGCCGAGGTAGCGATGCTGCACGTCGGCGCGCTCCCGGAGCTGCTCGGATGTCCCCTCCCACACGACTCGGCCCTTCTCCAGCACGTAGTGATGGTCGGCCAGGCGGGTCACCGCGCCGATGTGCTTGTCGATCAACAGGATCGACAGGCCACTCTGCTTGAGACGCTCGAGACACGCCCAGATCTCGGCGCGCACGAGCGGGGCCAGGCCCTCGGTGGCCTCGTCCAGGATGAGCAGCGATGGGTTGGTCATCAGCGCACGCCCGATCGCGAGCATCTGTTGCTCTCCGCCGGACAGCGTGCCCGCCAGGCTGCGCGCACGCGCTGCGAGATGGGGGAAGAGTGCGCATACGCGCTCGACCGTCCACGGCTCGGCGGCGCCGCGGCGGTTGGCCGCGGTGGCCACGAGATTTTCGCGAACCGTGAGGTTCGGGAACACCTGACGTCCCTCGGGCACGAGCCCGAGCCCGGCACGGGCGATCTGGTAGGACGCCAGTCCGTGCAGCGCACGCCCGTCGAAATGGACGCGCCCCGTCTGGATCGGGACGATGCCCATGACCGCACGCACCGTCGTCGTCTTCCCCATGCCGTTGCGGCCGAGCAGCGTCACGACGCGCCCCGCCGGCACCTCGAGGGTAATGCCGAACAGGACCTGGCCCAGGCCATACGCGGCCTCGACGCCCTCGAGCCGCAGCGTCACGCGACCACCTCCTCGCCGAGATAGGCGCGCCGCACCTCGGCGTTGCCGCGGATCGCCTCGGGCGTGCCGCTGGCGATGACGCGGCCGTAGACCATGACCGCGATGCGATCGGCGAGCGCCCACACCACGTCCATGTCGTGCTCGACGAGCACGATCGTATGCCGGCCGCGCAGCGCGCGCAGCAGCTGCACCATGCGCTGCGACTCGTCGACGCCCATGCCCGCGACCGGCTCGTCGAGCAGCAGCAGCCGCGGACGCGTGGCGAGCGCCATCGCAATCTCCAGCTGACGCTGCTCGCCGTGCGCCAGCGTGCCCGCCGGTACGTCGGCGCGGCGGCCGAGCCCGACCCGCTCCAGCGTCGCCCGAGCCGGCTCGCGCAACGCGCGCTCGGCGCGCGCCGGGGTCCAAAACCGAAAGCTGTGACCGGCATGGGCCTGCACCGCCAGCGCCACATTGTCGAGCGCGGTGAACTCCGGAAAGATGCTCGTGATCTGAAACGAGCGCGCGAGTCCGCGCTGCGAGCGCGCGGGCGCCGCCATCCTCGTGACGTCGTCCCCGGCGAACCGAATCGTGCCGGCGTCGGGAATGAGGTCGCCGGACAGCTGGCCGATGAGCGTGGTCTTGCCGGCGCCGTTCGGCCCGATGATCGCGACTGTCTCACCCTCGGCGACGTCGAGCGTCACGTCATCGGTGGCGACGAGGCCGCCGAACCGCTTCGTCAGGCCACGCACGGCGAGCAACGGCTCAGCCAATGCGTCCACCGGCGCCGGGCAGCAGGCCATAGAGGCCGCGCCGCGCATAGAGGACCACGAGGACGAGCAGCGGCCCCAGCACGATCTGCCAGTGCACGGTCCACGCCGAGAGGATGTCCTCGAGCAGCAGGAAGGCGAAGGCGCCGAGGACGGGACCGTACAGCGTCCCCATGCCGCCGAGAATCACCATCACCATGATGTCGCCCGAGCGCGTCCAGTGCATGTAGCTCGGCGTCAGGTACTCGGTCTGGTTCGTCAGCAGCGCCCCCGCGAGCCCGCCCACCGCGCCGGCGATCGCGAACGCGGCGAGCTTGTAGCGGAAGGTCGAGAAGCCGATGGCGCGCATCCGCGACTCGTTCGATTTCGCGGCCCGCACGACGACGCCGAAGCGCGCGTGGACCAGCCGGTGCCCGAGCCCCAGCAGCGCGACCAGCAGGCCGAGGACGACATAGTAGAAGACGTAGCCGTTGGCCAGGTCCACCGGCCCGGCGAACTGGCTGCGCCGCGCCAGGCGCATGCCGTCGTCCGCCCCCCACGCGTTGATCGAGATGCCGAGGTAGTAGAGCATTTGCGCGAACGCGAGCGTGATCATGATGAACGACACGCCGCTCGTTCGCAGCGACACCGCGCCGATGGCGAGCGCGATCAGCCCGGAGAGCACGACCGCGAGCGGCCACTGCACGAAACCGCTGTCGATGCCGTAGAACGCCGGAATGGCGACGGCATAGGCGCCGATGCCGAGATAGGCCGCGTGGCCGAAGCTGACCATGCCGCCGAAGCCGAGGATCAGGTCGAGGCTCACGGCGGCGATCGCGAAGATCATCATCCGGCGAAAGAGATCGAGATAGAACGGCTGATGGGCGAGCGCGGCGACGACGGGCACCAGCGCCAGCACCAGCAGGCCCGTCACCAGCGTGAGTGCACGTGCCCGCGAGCGCATCAGCCGCGGACGGCCGGAAACAATCCTTGCGGTCGGAAGTAGAGGACGGCCGCCATCAGGATGTAGATCAGCATCGATGCCAGGGCCGGGCCGGCGTTGTCTGCCGCCGACGGGCCGATGACGGTGCTCAACATCGGCTTGAGGAACGCGCGGCCGAGCGTGTCGACCATGCCGACGATCACGGCGCCGGCGAGCGCACCGCGAATCGAGCCGATGCCGCCGATGACGATGACGACGAAGACCTGGATCAAGATCTCTTCGCCCATGCCCGGCAGCACGGTGTAGATCGGCCCGGCCATGAGCCCACCGAGCGCGGCGAGCGCGGCGCCGAATCCGAAGACCACCGTGTACAGCAGCCGGATGTTGACGCCGAGCGCGGCCACCATCGTCCGATTGCTGGCGCCGGCGCGGATCAGCATGCCCAGGCGCGTGCGCGTCACGATCACGTAGAGCAGCCCCGCGACGGCGAGCCCGACGAGGATGATCACCGCGCGGTAGGCGGGATAGCGGATGCCCGGAAGCACCGCGACGTGCCCGGCGAGCGCGGGCGGCACCGTCGTGAACAACGCGGCGCGTCCCCACACAATCGCCACCGCCTCATTGAAGAACAGGATCAGGCCGAAGGTCGCCAGCACCTGGTCGAGATGGTCACGCTCGTAGAGGCTGCGAAGCGCGATGACCTCCACGAGCATGCCGATGGCGAGCGTGGCCACGAGCGAGAAGGCCACCGCCGCCAGGAACGATCCCGTTCGCGTCAGCGCGGCGGTGGCCAGGTACGCGCCCACCATGTAGAGCGAGCCGTGCGCGAGGTTGACGAGGTTCATGATGCCGAAGACCAGCGTCAGCCCAGCGGCCATCAGGAACAGCATGACGCCGAACTGCAGCCCGTTGAGGCATTGCTCGACGACGAGAAGCCAGTTCAACGGGCGGGCACGCCTACCACTTCATCGGACACTCTTGGTAGTAGGCATCCTTGTGATTCTCGAAGATCGTCTTCTGGATCTGCATCTCGACCTCACCGCCCGTGCCCTTGACCGCCTTCAGGAGATAGAAGTTCTCGATCGGGTGGTGGTTCACGTTGTACGCGAACTTGCCGCGCGTGGACTTGAAGTCGGCCTTGCGCATGGCGCTGACCATGCCCTTCTTGTTGCTCAGATCGCCCTTCACCGCGCGCACGGCGGAGTCGATCAACAAGATGCCATCGTAGCTCTGGGCGCCGTAGTACGAGGGCGTGTAACCGAACTTCTTCTTGAAGTCCGCCACGTAGCGCTGGCTCGCCTCGTTCTTGAGATCCGGGCTCCAGTAACGCGCCTCGAAGTTGCCGAGCGCGGCGTCGCCGACGGCCGGCAGCGTGGTCTCGTCGACCGTGTAGACCGAGTAGAGCGGGATCTGATCGCGGAGCCCCGCCTGCGCGTACTGCTTGAGGAACTGGATTCCCATGTCGCCGGGGTAGAACACGAAGACGGCCTTGGGATTCTTGCCGCGCAGCTGCGTGATCTCCGCCTGGTAGTCCTGCTGACCGAGCTTGGTGTAGACCTCGTCGACGATTCGGCCTTTGAAGTAGCGCTTGAAGCCGTTGACCATGTCCTTGCCGGCGGCATAGTTCGGCGCCATCGCGTAGACGTCGTTGATGCCCTGGTCCTGCATGTACTTGCCCATGGCCTCGGGCGTCTCATCGTTCTGCCACGACGTCGTGAAGTACAGCTCGTTGCACATCTTGCCGGCCAGCTCGTGCGGCCCGGCGTTCGTGCCGACCATGATGGTGCCGGCGCCGGTCACTGTCGGCGCGACGGCGAGCATCACGTTGGACCAGATGATGCCGCTCACGAAGTTGACCTTGTGCTTCTTGAGCATCTCGTCGGCGAGCTGCTTGCCCACGTCCGGCTTCCGCTGATCGTCGCCGTAGATGACGTCGACATCGAGGCCGCCGACCTTGCGCCCGAGATGATCGAGCGCCAGCTCGACGGAGTCCTTCATGTGCTTGCCGATGATGCCGGCCGGGCCCGACAACGAGGTGATGAACCCGATCCTGACCGGCTCCGCCGCGCGCGCCGCCTGGCCTGCGGCCAGCCCCGCGACGAGGCCGAGAATCACCGTGATTCGCAGTGCACGCACGCTGACCTCCTTGGATTGGCGCGAAATTCTAGCACGCCAGTGAAATGACGTAGTTGCCGCTGCCGGAGGACGGGCCGTACGCGTGCACGGTCGCCTCGAAGCGGCGCCCCGTCTCGGTGAGCGCGCCGAGCATCATCGCCAGGTGACGTCCGCCCATCTCGGGCTCCGCCGCCTCCGCGTATTCGGGGAGCCACGCCCACGCCTTGTCGTACTCGCCGTCGGCGATGAGCCCCGCGAGACGGTGATCGAGCTCCTGCTCGGCCGCGCTCGGCCACCGCTCGGGACCACGCACGAGCTTGTGCGAGACGCTGCCGCTGGCCACGAACGCGGCGCGCCGTCCGAGCGCCGCCGCCGCGCGCGCGATGTGCCGTCCCCACGCGAAGCTTTCCTGGAGGTCCGCCGAGAGACACACGGAGACAGGGACCGCGGGAATCCGCTGCGCCCTGTCGAGGTAACACACGAGCGGCATGACGGTTCCGTAGTCGAGCGGGTAGTGCACGTCGTTCGCCAGCGTGCACGGAAGTCCCGCGGCGCGCCCGCGCTCGATCATCGCCGCGGCGAGCTCGAAATCGCCGGGAAAATCGTACGCGACGCCGTGGATCAGCTCCGGCGCCTCCTGCGCGGTGAGCACGCCGGCGTGGCGCGGCGTGCCGTCCACGACGGTCGGAAAGGTCGCGATCAGGTGGCAGGAGTTGATGACGATCGCGTCCGGCGCGAGCGCGGCGAGGTGCCGCCCCTGCTCCACCAGACCGTCGCGCACCGCCTGGAAGTTTGGATGGGCGAGCTTGCCCGCGAAGGCCGCGTCGTACGTGCAGTACCGCGGCGTGTGCACCGACAGGTACACCCCGGCAATCATCGCGGGATCACGGCGATGGCATCGATCTCGACGTTCACGCCCTTGCGCGGCGCCGCCGCCTCCACCGTCGTTCGCGCCGGCTGCACGCCCTTGAAGTACTCACGGAACACGCGATTGAACGTGTCGAAGTCCTTCATGTCGCGCAGGAACACGCCGACCTTGACCACGTTGGCCAGCGACGTGCCCGCGGCCTCCAGGACCTTGGTGACGTTGTCGAGCGTGACGCGAGTCTGCTCGGCGAGATCATCGGACACGACCTGCTTGGTGACGGGATCCAACGGTCCCTGCCCCGAGACGAACACGAAGTCGCCGCACCGCACGCCCTGCGCAATCGGCGACTCCTGGCCTTCGGAGAACCCGGTCTTCGGTGCAGCCTTGGTAAAGACGACTTCAGGTTTCACGCGGCTCCTCCCTTGAGCTTGCGGACGACATCGTCGGGGATCGGCTTCGCGGACAAGGACCCGCCCGGCGTCTCGGGTCGCGCGACCCACGCGCGAACCTCGAAGCCCGTGGCGCACAACCGCTCGCCGACCGAGATCGTGTGCTCCATCCGAAACGTGCTGGTCTTCACCCACGCGACGGCGGAGCGAATGGTCAGCACGTCGCCGTATCGGGCGGGCGACGAGAACCGCGAGCCCGACTCGACGATCGGCACGCCGACGATCGCGTATTTCGGAAACATCTCCGGCCAGGCGAGCCCGAGCGACGCGAAGAGGGCCTCGCAGCCGAGGTCGTACCACTCGTAGAAGCGCGGGTAGAACGCGATGCCGGCGAGATCGACGTCGCCCCACCGGACGGCAATGGTGGTCGCATTCGTGGCTGTCATGCGCGCTCGATGAGATCCCGGAGGACGAAGCGCTGGAGCTTGCCCGTCGCGGTGCGCGGCAGCTCGTCCACGAGCGCGATCCGCCGCGGCCGCTGGTGCGGCGGCAGCCCGGCCGCGGCCAGCGCAGCCAGCTCGTCCGCGAGTCGCTCATCCGCCACGCCGGTTTTCGCGACGACGAATGCGAACGGCTTGACGAGCCCGCCCGCCTCGGCGGCTCCAACGACGCCGACTTCGGCGACGGCCGGGTGCGCCAGCAGCACACGCTCGACGTCGGCGGGGGCGACCCACTGCCCGGCCACCTTGAACACGTCGTCGGCGCGACCGTGGTGATAGTAGAAGCCCTCGGCATCGCACGTGAGTAGATCGCCCGTCCTGAACCAGCCATCGGCGAACGCGCGCTGCGTGTGCTCCGGATGATTCCAGTAGCCCGGGCTCGCCGATGGCGTGCGCACGTGCAGCACGCCCGCCGTCCCGCGCGGAACGGCGCGTCCCTCGGCGTCGAGCAGTCGCGCCTCGGTGCCGGGGACGACGACACCGGCAGAGCCCGCGCGGCTCGCGCCCGGCCGGTTGGCGAGCACCATGAAGATCGTTTCCGTCGCGCCGAGCCCGTCGAGGATCTCGACACCGAAGCGGTCGTGCCACGCCTCGTACACGTCGGCCGGCAGGCGCTCGCCGGCCGAGACGCACGCGCGGACCGAGCGAAATGTCTCGCGCGGCAGCTCGGCGCGCAGCATGCGCGCGTAGAACGTCGGCACCGAGAAGAATAGCGTCGGCCGGAACGTCGTCACCGTCTCCGCCACGGCCTCGGGCTCGGCCCAGCGCGGCTCGAGGACCGTGCTGGCGCCGACGAACAGCGGAATCAGCAGCGCGTTGCCGAGCGCGTAGGCGAAGAACAGCTTGGACGTCGCCAGCATGCGATCGGTGTTGGTCGCGCCGAGCACGTCGATCCCGTAGTGGCGGCACGCGAGCAGGTCGGCGTGCCGGTGGATGGCTGCCTTTGGGCCGCCGGTCGTGCCCGACGTATAGAGCCAGAACGCCATCGCGTCGCCGTCCACGGGCTCGGCCGCCAACGCCGTCGGCGCGTGAGCCGACAGCGCCTCGAGGCTCGTCGGCGCGTCGCCGTCCATGAGAATGACGCGCTCGAGCTCAGGAAGGTCGCCGAGCTTCGGGGCCAGCTCGCCCAGCAGCACCGGGTCGGCGACGAGAACGCGTGCGCCGCTGTCGGCCAACATCGCGGCCCAGGCCGCGCCGCCGAGCCGCGTGTTCAGCGGGACGGCGACGGCGCCGATTCGCACCGCGCCGAAGAACGTGGCGGCCCATGTGAGACCGTCGGGCAGCAACAATGCCACGCGGTGTCCGTGCTCCACACCGAGCCCGCGGAGCACGTGGCCCGTGCGGCAGACCAGCGCGAGCAGCTCGGCATACGTCGTCGTGCCTGTCGCGGTGACGATGGCCGGCCGCGCCCGTGCACCGGTCGCGACGTGGTCGTCGAGGAACGAGAGCGTCGCGTTGGCCATGGCCGTGTGAGCCGTCACGATACCATCGGCCTGGGACGTTGAACGCTGCGGGCGAGGACGACCTGCCACGCGATGAACACGACCAGCCCGAGCACGACCCAGACACCGGTTGCGCGCCAGGCGCCGGGGCTACCCTCCACGAACGCATCGCGCCCGTCCGGCGTGGCGAGCCCGACGTAGGCGATGGCCGCGTAGTGCACCGCGGCCAGCGCAATCAGGTAGCGCAGCGGCACCGCTCCCGCGCGAACGACGTCGGTGACGGCCGCGTATATCAGGTGCAGCGCGGGCGCCACGAGAAAGGTCTGCCAGCTCATCGACGTGACGACCAGCAGCGGCGCATAGAAGACGATGAACGGCACGTAGTTGCCGTGTCCGTAGCCGGCGGCAAGAAACATCAACACCCACAGCGCCAGAGCGAACGGCACGGTCAGCGCGACCGCGCGAAATTTCGTCAACGGCTCCATCGCCCCGCCTTCCAGTCGAAGTCCTTCCAGAACTGGAACTCGATGCGGTCGACGATGCCCGTGAACTTCTCCTGGTTGTCGTCGCACGCCGCCCACAGCTCTTGCACCGAGCGAAACTGTGCGATGAAGGCCAGGCCGTACTCGGCGGGCTCGGCCATCGCCATCTCCTTCGCCAGAAATCGCCGATAACCGGCGCCGGGATGGATCCAGAAGGCCTCCGACGTTTCCTCTGTATAAAGGCGCGGCGTTTGTCCGGGCGGCAGTCGGCAGAGAAAAAACCGCGCGGTGAAGCGGATGGGGCTGGTCGTCGGCGTCACGAAGTGGGAAAGATAGCGGAGCGGGCGAAGATCGCAGCGCCAGCCATGCTGGGCGAGGAGCGCGCCGAAATCCGCGCCCTCGCTCACCAGCGCATGACGGACGGCCTCCGCCCGTGCCGCCACGGCGGGGTCGCGCGGATCGACGCCGCGCCCGGCGCCGTCGCACGCGAGCAGCACGCCGCTTTCCTCCAGAAGCTCGCGGACGGCGGTCACCCAGAATGCCAGTGGCGGCAGCTCACCATGTTCGGGAAAACACTTCGCCGCGTCCGCGGCGCCCATGCCGCTGCAGCCCGCGAGCACCGCCGGCGCAGCGTCGCCGGGATCCACCTTGCCTCCGGGAAACGCGTAGAAGCCGCCGAGAAACTTCATGCTTCGCTGCCGGCGAACCATGTACACCTCGACGGGCTCGGGCGCGTCCATGGGCGCATCGCGAACGATGATGACGGACGCGGCCGGCCGAGGCTCAGCCGGCACCGCGGCGGAGTCGGGCATCATCTACTTATACTCGACAGGGGGGAGCCAATCATGCGCGTCGTAGAGCTCGCCGAGACGTTTTCATCGTCTCGCGCGGGTTCGAGCACTGCCCCAAAACGCTGACCGACGAGGTTCACATGGTCGCTGAACACCGGCGACGTGAAGAACGAGCGAACCGTCGACAACCCCGAACGGTTGTAGGCCGCCGCGGGAACAGGGAAGTTCGAGGAGGGGACCGTCCGCGGGTCCCCCCTCAACTACAGATTAATCAGCTGTGCCACGCGCTCGCGGTGGAACGTCGCGTCCCCGAACGTCGCCTCCGACGACTTCGCGCGCTTGAAGTACAGATGCAGGTCGTGCTCCCACGTGAAGCCGATGCCGCCGTGCAGCTGGATGCCCGCGCCGGAGACCTTGCGAAACGCGTCCGACGTGTACGCCTTCGCCATGGACGCCGCGAGCGGCGCCTCGGGCACGTTCTCGTCGACCGCCCACGCGGCGTAATACGTCAGCGACTTGGCGTTCTCGACGTCCACGAGCATGTCCGCGGCCTTGTGTTTCACGCCCTGATAGGAGCCGATCGGCTTGCCGAACGCGACGCGGATCTTCGCGTACTCGGTGGTCATGTCCAGGACCTTCTGCGCGCCACCACACATCTCGGCGCAGAGCGCGACCGTCGCGCGGTCGATCACGCGTGCGAGCGGCGCCCAGCCGCCATCCTTCGGCCCGAGCAGTGCGCTGGACGGTACCGCCACGTCGTCGAGCTTCACCTCGCACAGCTTGCGCGTCTGATCCATCGTCGGCAGCAGCTTCACCGAGAGGCCCTTCGTCCCCGCGGGCACGAGAAACAGGCCGATGCCCTCCTCCGCCTTTCCGCCCTCGCGCGTTCGGGCCACCACCACGAGGGCCTGTGCCACGTGCGCGTCGGGAACGAAGAGCTTGGTCCCTGACAGCGTGAAGCCGCCGCCGCTCGCCTTGGCGGCCGTGGTCACGCCGGCCGCGTCCCAGCGCGCGTTGGGCTCCGTCCACGCCAGCGTGACGCGCGCGTCGCCCTCCGAGATCTTGGTGAGCCATTCCTTCTTCTGCGCGTCGCTCCCGGTCTCGAGAATCACGAGACCGCCGAGGAGCGTCGAGAAGAACGGCCCGGGCATCACCGCGCGGCCCATCTCTTCCATCAGGACCGTGAGATCGACGAAGCCGAGGCCGGCGCCGCCGTACTGCTCGGGGTAGACGAGCCCCAGCCACCCTTGCTCGGCAAGCTTCGTCCACAGCTCGGGCGTGAAGCCGGCGTCCTCGGCCATGCGCGCGCGGACGACCTCCGACGTGCACTCGTTCTCGAGGAACTTACGGGCCGTCGCCCGCAGCATCTCCTGATCGGCGTTGAATCCGAAGTCCATGAATCTCTCCTAGCCCTTCGGCAGCCCCAGCACCCGCTCGCCGATGATGTTCTTCTGGATCTCCGTCGTGCCGCCCTCGATCGAGTTGGCGCGCGACCGGAGGAAGGAATACTGCCACACGCCGCCGTCGATCGCGACGTCCGCGCCGCGTGCGAGCATCGCGTACGGCCCCTGGATCTCCATGGCCAGCTCTTGCAGCCGCTGGTGCGTGTCGACCCAGCCCATTTTCCCCGCCGACGCCTCCGGGCCCGGCAACTCACCGCGGAGCAGCTTGGTGACCGCACGCGCGCCCGTGTACTTGAGCGCCTCGGTGTCGATCCAGAGCGTCGCGAGCTTCTGCCGCATCACCGGGTCTTTCGTCATGGCGCGCCCGTGCTTGTCCATGCGCTTGGCCATGTCGATGAGGGACTCGAGCGTGATCCGCAGCCTCACCTGCAGGCCGAAGCCCAGCGCGAGCCGCTCGTACATGAGCGTGGTGAGTCCCACGCCCCAGCCGTTGTTCACGCCGCCGAGGATCTGGCTCTCGTGCACGCGCACGTTGTCGAAAAACACCTCGTTGAACTCGGCGTCGCCGGTGATCTGCTTGAGCGGCTTGACGGTGACGCCGGGCGCTTTCATGTCGAGCAGGAAGTACGTGATGCCCTTGTGCTTGGGCGCGCTGGGATCCGTTCGCGCGAGCAGCATCATCCAGTCCGCGATGTGCGCGAGCGACGTCCACACCTTCTGCCCGTTGATGACCCAGTAGTCGCCGTCCTTCACCGCGCGGGTCTGCAGCGAGGCCAGGTCGGACCCGGAGTTCGGCTCCGAGTAGCCCTGACACCAGATTTCTTCGCAGGAGAGGATCTTCGCCGGATAGCGCTTCTTCTGCTCTTCGGTCCCGTAGGCGATGATCGTCGGCCCCGCCATGCCGACGCCCAGGATGTTGAGCACGGGTGGCGCCTTCTGCAGGGCCATCTCCTCGTGCACGACCATCTCCTCGACGAACGTGAGCCCCTGGCCACCGTACTCCTTCGGCCACGTGAGGCCGATGAAGCCCGCATCGAACAACGTCTTCTGCCATTTGCGGAGGAACTCGTAGGCCTCGGGACGCGGCACCTCGGAGAGCCCGAACTTCTTCCAGTCGTCAGGAATGTTCGCGGCCAGCCACGTGCGCACGCGCTTGCGCAGCGCTTCTTGGTCGGGAGTCAGTGTGAAATCCACGGTCCCCTCCTGGGGATGGAACGGTCAGCGGGCGCTGACTGAACGGTGGTTCATTCTAGGAAGGCGCCCCTCGCGAAGTCAAGGCATATACTCCCCGATCGTGCTCTCGGTCTCGCTCTCACGGCTGCAGAATCGCGTGCTCGCGCTGGCGCGCTTCGGCGCGCTCCCCGGCGGCGGCGTGACCCGGATGTGCTGGAGTCCTCCCTACGAAGAGGCGCGCACGTGGCTCCTGGGCGAGCTCAAGACCGCAGGCCTCGCCACGTGGGTCGATCCCGCGGGCAACGTCTTCGGCGGGCTCGGCGTCGAAGGCCTGCGTTCCGCTACGCCCGTGGTGCTCACCGGCTCGCACATCGACACCGTGCCGGAGGGCGGCATCCTCGACGGCGCTCTCGGCGTGCTGGCCGGGCTCGAATGCCTGCACGTGATCCGCGAGTCCGGTACCCGCATCGCGCGCCCGCTGGCGGTCGCTGCGTGGAGCGACGAGGAAGGCCGCTACGGCAGCCTCTTCGGCTCGCGCGCCTTCTGCGGCCGGCTCGACGCCGCCGCGATCCCGAAGATGGCGGCCGTCGACGGCGACCGGCTGGTCGATGCCATGGGCCGTGCCGGGTTCGACGCGACGCGGGCCACGGAGGCCGCCGCGCCGCGTGGCAGCGTCGCCGCGTACGTCGAGCTGCACATCGAGCAGGGACCGCGGCTCGAAGAAGCCGGCGTGCCCATCGGCGTCGTCGAGGCGATCGTCGGCGTGCGGCGCACGCGCCTCGTCTTCCACGGCCAGGCCGACCATGCCGGGACCACGCCGATGGAGCGACGGCGCGATGCGTTCCTCGCGGCGGCCGAGTATGCGCTGAAGGCGCGAGAGCTCGTCGTCACGCGCGGCGGCCCGCGCGCGGTGACCAACATCGGCGTGGTGCAGATCCACCCGGGCGCGAGCAACATCGTGCCCGGACGCGCCGAGCTCGTGCACGAGATGCGCGATCCCGACGCGGGCGTGCTCGAGCGGCTCGCGCGTGAATGCGACGCGCTCGCGCGTGAGGTGGCCGCCACGCGCGGCATCAGGGTGGAGCTGCGTCCGATGTCCGCGACGACACCGGCGCCGTGCGCGCCGCGTGTCCAGTCGACCATCGAGGCGGCGTGCGCGTCGCTCGGCCTCGCCTCCCGGCGGCTCTACTCGGCGGCGGGCCACGACGCGCAGAATCTCGCCGGCGTCACCGAATCCGGCATGATCTTCATTCCGTCGCGCGGCGGCAAGAGTCACCGCGTCGACGAGATGAGCGACTGGGACGCGATCGAGCGCGGTGCGAACGTTCTGCTCCACACGCTGCTGCGTCTGGCGGCCTAGTCGACGCGCCCGACGGACGGTTGCGGACGCCCGGACGGCGGCGTACCGTCAATCGCCGTGATGGACGGTCCGATGTCCACGCTCGCGCCGGGCTCGGACTTCGCCCACGCGATCCTGCACATCTACGCGATCGTCACCTGGGCGACGGTCATCATCGGTCTCATCGTCTTCGTCGTGCTCGGCTACATCCTGATGCGCTTCCGGGCCCGACCCGACGCGCCGCTGCCCCCGCAGATTCGCGGCCAGACGCTGATGGAGATCAGCTGGACGATCATGCCCGCCCTCGTGCTGCTGGTGATCGCGATCCCGACCATCCAGGTCATCTTCCGCACGCAGACGATGGGCGCGCCGGCGGGCGCATTGCGCGTCACCGTGCGCGGCTGGCAATGGTGGTGGGAATTCCGCTTTCCCGATCTCGACGTCGTGACGGCCAACGAGCTCCACCTGCCCCTCGGGCGCACCGTGGTGCTCGATCTCGAAGGACCGGACGTCATCCATTCGTTCTGGGTGCCGCACCTGGGCGGCAAGCGCGACGTCGTTCCGGGACGTCACAATCGGCTGGTATTGACGCCGGACCGCGCCGGCGAACACTGGGGGCAGTGCGCGGAGTTCTGCGGCGCCTCCCACGCCAACATGGGTATGCGCGTGATCGTGCAGCCGGCCGTCGAGTTCGATGCCTGGGTGGTCGCGCAGAAGGGCGCGCCACCGGAGCCCGCCGGGCTTGCCTCGGACGGCAAGGCGATCTTCGCGAAGAGCGCGTGTGTCGGCTGCCACACGATCGCCGGCGTGTCGGCGGGCGTCCTCGGCCCCAACCTCACCCACTTCGGCAGTCGCACAACGTTCGCGGCGGGGATGTGGCCGACGACCCCGGACAACGTCGCGGCCTGGGTCCGCGAGCCGCAGCGGCTCAAGCCGGGCGCGAAGATGCCCGACCTCGGGCTCACCGAGGATCAGGCGAAGGCCGTCGCGGCCTATCTCACGAGCCTGAAGTGATGGCGATCCCGCACGCGCTGCGTCGGCACGAGGTCGCGCATGTCGAGGCGACGGGTCTCGTCTCGTGGCTGACGACCGTCGACCACAAGCGGATCGGCATCCTCTATGGCGTGACCGCGTTCGTCTTCTTCCTGCTCGGCGGCATCGAGGCCCTGCTGATTCGCACGCAGCTCGCGCGCCCGCACGCCGGCGTCGTGAGCGCGGAAACGTTCAACGCGCTGTTCACGATGCACGGGACGACGATGGTGTTCCTGGCGATCATGCCGCTCAACGCGGCGTTCTTCAATTACATGATCCCGCTCATGATCGGAGCGCGCGACGTGGCCTTTCCCCGCCTGAATGCGCTCTCGTACTGGATCCTTCTCGCGGGCGGGCTGTTCCTGAACGCGTCGTGGCTCGTCGGCGCGCCACCGGACGGCGGCTGGTTCGGCTACGCCAACCTCACCACGCGCCAGTTCTCGCCCGGCCTCGCGATCGACTTCTGGATGCTGAGCGTGCAGGTGCTCGGCGCCTCGTCGATCATGGCGGCCATCAATTTCATCGTGACCACGCTCAACATGCGCGCGCCCGGCATGACGCTGATGCGCATGCCGCTGTTCGTGTGGATGTCGCTCGTCGTGCAGTTCCTCATCGTGCTGGCATTCCCGCCGATCACGGTCGGGCTGATCTTCCTGATGTTCGACCGCTTCTTCGGCACCCACTTTTTCGACGTGGCGGCGGGGGCGGACCTGCACCTGTGGCAGCACCTGTTCTGGATCTTCGGACATCCGGAGGTCTACATTCTGATCCTGCCCGCCTTCGGCATCGTGTCCGAGGTCCTGCCGACCTTTTCGCGCAAGCCGCTCTTCGGCGCGCCGATCATGATCTACTCCGGCATCCTCATCGGCTTCTTCGGCTTCGGCGTGTGGAGCCACCACATGTTCGCCGCCGGCATGGGCCCCGTCGCCGATGCGGCGTTCTCCATCGCGACGATGCTCATCGCCATTCCGACGGGCGTGAAGATCTTCAACTGGCTGGCCACCATGTGGGGCGGCTCGATCCGTCCGACCGTCGCCTTCCACTATGCGGCCGGCCTGGTGGCGCTTTTCACGATCGGCGGATTGTCGGGCATCATGCACGCCTCCCCGCCCGTGGATCTGCAGCAGACCGACACCTATTTCGTCGTCGCGCACATGCACTACGTGCTCATCGGCGGCAGCCTCTTCGGCATCTTCGCGGGCGCATATTATTGGTGGCCGAAGATCACCGGCCGTCTGCTGGACGAGCGGCTCGGTCGCCTGCAGTTCTGGACGATCTTCGCGGGCTTCAACGTGGCGTTCTTCCCGCAGCACTTCCTCGGCGCCGCCGGCATGCCACGGCGGATCTACACGTACGGCCCCGGCAGCGGCTGGGCGGGATGGAGCCTGGTGTCCACGATCGGCGCGTTCGGCATCGCCCTCAGCGTGCTGCTCTTCGCCGTGAACGCGCTCCGCTCGCTGCGTCGAGGCGCGACGGCCGGCGGCGACCCGTGGGACGGCCGCACGCTCGAGTGGCGGACGTCCTCCCCGCCGCCGGCCCACGACTTCGACGAGATTCCGCCCGTGTACGGGCGCGACTCCTTCTGGCGCGAGAAGTACGGCGACGCCCGGGGCCGCAAGCCGACGCCGCAGCCGCCGGCGCCCGAGCCGCATGCCGTGCACATGCCGGCGCCGTCGCACTGGCCGATCGTCATCGCGCTGGGCATCGGCGTGGCCGCGGTCGGCGCGCTCACGAGCCTGGCGCTGGTGCTGATCGGCGTCGCCGTGCTGGTCGTCGGCGCGTTCGCGTTCGCGCTCGAGCATCACGACAATCCCGCGCACATCTCGCAGGTCGGCGGACTCGGAATCGACCACCGCAAGCTCGCCATGTGGGTGTTCCTCGGCTCCGAATGCTTCCTGTTCGGCACGCTGATCGCCACCTACATGGCGTACAAGGGCCGCAGCGTCGTCGGCCCGCATCCGCACGAGATCCTCAACATCCCGATCACGACCCTGAGCACGTTCGATCTGCTCATGTCGTCTCTGCTGATGGTGCTCGCACTCGCCGCCGCGCAGCGCGGTGATCGTCGCCAGACGCGACTGTGGCTCGCCGGCACGGCGTTTTTCGGCCTCATCTTCCTCGGCTTTCAGGCCTACGAGTTCACGGCCTTCGTGCACGAGGGCCTCACGCTCCAGACGAATCTCTTCGGCTCGACGTTTTTCGTGCTGACGGGCTTCCACGGGGGCCACGTCACGCTCGGGGTGATCTGGCTCCTCACCCTCTGCGTCCTCGACCTCCGCGGACGGCTACGCGTGCACGACGCCCTCAAGGTCGAGGTCGCGGGTCTCTACTGGCACTTCGTCGACGTGGTGTGGATCGTGATCTTCACTCTCATCTATCTCGTCCCATGAGCGTCGGTCCCACGAGCGCCGGCCCCTCGAGCGCCAACCCCACGGGCGCCGGCGTCGGCGAGCACGTGCCGGCGCGCACACACGAGCCCGCGACGATCGGGACCTATCTCGTGGTCGCCGGCATTCTCACGGCGGTGACGGCGCTGGAGTTCGGTGTCATCTACGTGCGGCGCCTGGCCCCGATCCTCCTGCCCTTGCTGCTCACTCTGTCGGCAGGAAAATTCGCCCTCGTCGTGATGTTCTTCATGCATCTGCGCTACGACTCCCGCGTGCTGACCTTTCTCTTCGTGGCGCCCCTGGTGCTCGCGACTCTGCTCGCGATCGCGATCATGACGCTGACGGGGGAATTCCTCGTGTTCACTCGCTGACGATGGCGGCACCGCCCTTTTCCTGGCTCGGCGGCGAGGTCCACGTCGAGGTCGTGGTCGGCGTGGTGCTGCTCGCGGCCGCCTACACCTGGGCCACGCTCGCCTCGCGCCGACCGACGCGCCTCGGGCCGCCGATCGCCTTCGTCGGCGGCTGCGTGGCGCTGCTCGTCGCGCTGAATGGCCCGCTGCACGATTTGAGCGACTACTACCTGTTCTCCGCCCACATGGTGCAGCACCTCGTGCTGACGCTCGTGGTGGCGCCGCTCTGGCTCGCGGGCACGCCCGGCTGGATGCTCGATTCGCTCGTCGAGCGCGCCGCCACGGTGCGCGGACTGCTGCCCGCGCTCCGCTGGCTGACGGGGCCGCTGCCCGCCTTCGCGGCGTTTGCCGTCGCCATGGTCGCGTGGCATCTGCCGGGTCCGTACAACGCCGCCCTCGAGACGCATGCGTGGCACGTGGTCGAGCACCTGGTCCTGCTCGGCGCGTCCGTGCTCGGCTGGTGGCCGATCCTGTCGCGCGCCACTCGGCTGCCGGCGCTGCCCTACGCCGGGCAGTTGCTGTATCTCTTCGTGTTCGGGATGCCCATGACCGTCGTCGCAGCGATGGTCACCGGCGCCGAGCACGTCCTCTATCCGTACTACGCCGCCGCGCCGCGGCTGTTCGATCTCACGCCGCTGGCCGATCAGCGGCTCGGCGGCGTCATCATGTGGGTGCCGGCCGGCATCATTCCGGTGGTCGCGTTCACAGTCGTGTTCTTCCGGTGGGTGGCCGCCGAGCGAGAGGTCGATGCGATTTGACGTCGACGCCGCCGCCGACCCACGTGGCACCCTCATTGCAATCTGGTGAGGTGCCGGCCACGAAGCTGTGGCCCACGAGGGAGACAGGCAATGGTCAAGGTGCAGTTCAAGCCGGTTGGACGTGGCGGTCACGAGTGGATTTGGAAGGCGCGGGACGAGAGCAACACGATTTCGATCTCCGGGCAGCGCTTCGACTCCCTGAGCGACGCGGTCCGAGATGCTCGCATCCAGATCGACGGCCTCGATCCGGATCTCGACCCCGACGACGACGGTCCGTTCGCCGCGTAAGCCCCCCTCCGCGGCCCACCGCCGCGCCCGCCGACCTGCCGAGTAAATTCTCCAAACCGACGCCGGTTTTGCCCTGACTCGGGGGCGTCCTGCTATGATGGCGATCGGTCGCACATGAATATCTGCGTCGTCGGAACCGGTTACGTCGGGCTCGTCACGGGCGCGGCCTTCGCCGACCTCGGCAATGAGGTCGTCTGCATCGACAATCAGCCTGAGAAGGTGGCGGAGCTTCGCTCGGGCCGGATGCCAATCTACGAGCCGGGGCTCGAAGAGATGGTGGCGCGCAACGTCGCGGATGGGCGCCTGACGTTCTCGACGGACCTCGCCGAGGCCGTTCGGCGCTCCGTCATCGTCTTCATCACGGTCGGCACGCCGCCCAAGAGCGACGGTCGCACCGATCTGACGGCGGTGGGCGAGGTCGCCCGCGCCATCGGGGAGGCGATGGATCGTTACACCGTGATCGTGAACAAGTCCACGGTCCCGGTCGGCACCGGCGACTTCGTGCGAGAGGTCATCGAGCGCCACCAGAAGGCGCCGATCCCGTTCGACGTGGTGTCGAATCCCGAATTCCTCCGGGAGGGGTCGGCCATCGAGGACACCCTGCGGCCGGACCGCATCGTGATCGGCGCTCCGACGCAGCAGGTTGCGATGTCGCTGCTCGAGCTGTACGCGCCGCTCGAGCGCCCGATGATCATCGTGGACGTGCCGTCCGCGGAGATGATCAAGTACGCCTCCAACGCGTTTCTCTCGGCCAAGATCTCGTTCATCAACGCCATCGCGAACATCTGCGAGCTGGCCGGCGCCGACGTCACCCAGGTGATGAAGGGCATGGGCCTGGACGCGCGGATCGGCTCGGCGTTCCTCTCGCCGGGGCTCGGGTACGGCGGCTCGTGCTTTCCGAAGGACACCGATTCCCTGATCGCCACGGCCGCGACGCTCGGGTACGATTTCGCGATGCTGCGCGCGGTGGTGGACGTCAACCGCGAGCGCGCCGGCCACTTCGTGGCGATGATGGAAAAGGCGCTCAACCCGATGGAAGGCCGCGTCGTCGCCGTCCTCGGGCTCGCGTTCAAGCCCAACACCGACGACATGCGTGAGGCGAAGTCGATCGAGGTCATCTCGGCGTTACTCGCGGCCGGTGCGGCGGTCCGCGTGTACGACCCCGTCGCGACGGCGAATGCGCGCCGGGTGCTCCCGACCGGCGTGGACTACCGCGACTCTCCGTACGACGCCGCGACCGGCGCCGACGCCGTCGCGCTCGTCACCGAGTGGAACGAGTTCAAGTTCCTCAACCTCGACCGTCTGCGCGCGGTGATGCGCCGGCCGCTGGTGTTCGACGGCCGCAACCTCTGGGAGCCGGAGCGAATGCGGCGTCTCGGCTTCGAGTACCACTCCATCGGCCGCAAGCCCGTCCTGCCCTTCTCGTAGATTGCCGCCATGCGCGTACTCGTCACGGGCGCTGCCGGCTTCATCGGCAGTCATCTGTGCGAGTTCTTGCTCGACCGCGGATGCGACGTCGTCGGCATGGACAACTTCATCACCGGATCGCCGGACAATCTCGTCGACGTCCGCGCGCGCCGGGGGTTCGCCTTCGTCAAGCACAACGTGACGCAGCACATCGAGCTCGACGGTCCCGTCGACTGCGTGCTGCACTTCGCCAGCCCCGCTTCCCCGCTGGACTACCTCGAGCTGCCGATCCAGACACTGAAGGTCGGCGCGCTGGGCACCCACAACGCGCTTGGTCTCGCACTCGCGAAGCGAGCGCGCTTTCTGCTGGCGTCGACCTCGGAGGTCTACGGCGATCCACTCGTGCATCCGCAGCGGGAGGACTACTGGGGCAACGTGAACCCCGTCGGGCCGCGCGGCGTCTACGACGAGGCCAAGCGCTTCGCCGAAGCGATGACGATGGCGTATCACCGTGTGCACGGCATCGACACCCGCATCGTCCGCATCTTCAATTCCTACGGGCCGAGAATGAGGCTCAACGACGGCCGTGCGATTCCCGCCTTCATGACCCAGGCGCTGCGCAACGAGCCGCTGACCGTCTTCGGCGACGGCTCGCAGACGCGCTCGTTCCAATTCATCTCCGACCTCGTGGACGGGGTGTGGCGACTCATCGAGCGCGGCACGGCCGATCCCGTGAACCTCGGGAATCCTCAAGAGATGACCCTGCTGGAGCTTGCCAAGCGCATCATTCGCCTCACCGGCACGCGGAGCGAGATCGTGTTCCGCCCGCTGCCCGTCGACGACCCCAAGGTGCGTCAGCCGGACATCACCCGCGCGCGCACGCTCCTGGGTTGGGAGCCGCACGTCGACACCGATGAGGGACTGAAGCTGACGGCCGAGTGGTTCAAGAAGATCGTGGGAGGGAGGTGACCGCGATGATCGACGAGGAGCTCAAAGCCATCCTCGTGTGCCCGGCATGCAAGGGCAATTTGATCTTCGAGGAAACCCGCATCATCTGCCAGGCGTGCCGCAAGGCCTATCCCATCCGCGACGGCATTCCCGTGATGCTGATCACCGAGGCGCAGCCCTGGTCGCCCGGCGCGTAAGCACCGCGGCTGCGAGCCAGGCGGTCATCCTGGCGGGCGGGCAGGGCACTCGTCTGCGCCCGCTGACGGTGGCGCGCGCCAAGCCGGTCGTGCCGCTGCTCAACCGGCCGTTCCTCGCGTACCAGCTCGCCTTGCTCCGCCAGCACGGCGTCACCGACGTGATCCTCGCGTGCTCGTACCGTGTCGACGATGTCCGCGCCGCGCTCGGCGAGGCCGAGCATCTCGGCGTGCGCCTGCGCTACGTGATCGAGGCGGAGCCGCTCGGAACCGGTGGAGGCATCCGCAATGCGGCCGATCTCACCAGCGGCACTGTCTGGGTCCTGAACGGCGACGTGCTCACCGACGCCGACCTTTCGGCGATGCGCGCGTTTCACGAGGCCCGGGGCGCGCGCACGACGATCTTCCTGCATCCCGTCGCCGATCCGCGACCCTACGGCCTCGTCGAGACGGCGCCCGACGGCCGCGTGCAGCGCTTCCGCGAGAAGCCGGGGCCGACCGAACCAATCCCGACCAACACGATCAATGCCGGCATCTACCTCATCGACGCGGCGTTGCTCGCACGGATCCGCCCGCGACAGGTCGTGTCCATCGAGCGCGAGGTGTTCCCGGCGCTCATCGCCGATGGGGTTCCCTGCTACGGCTGGAAGGCCGATGCGTACTGGCGCGACATCGGCAGTCCGGCCGCGTACCGCGCCGCGCAGCTCGACCTGCTCACCGGGCAGGTCAAGACACCGCTGGCGCCACCGGGCGAGCTGCGCGACGGCTGCTGGATCGAACCGAGCTCGCTCGTCGCCGGCGGCGCGCGACTGCAGGCCCCCGCGGTAATCGGCGCCGAGTGCGGCATCCAGGCCGGCGCCCAGATCGGGCCACTCGCCGTGCTGGGTGAGCGCGCGAGGATCGCGGCCGGCGCGCGGGTCGAGGGCAGCGTGCTCTGGGAGCGCGTCGACGTGGGCGAGGACTCCGTGCTACGCGATTGCGTGATCGGCGCCGACGTACGGATCGGCGCCGACGTCGCGATCGCGCCGGGGGTAATCCTCGAGTCGGGGGCCGTCGTACCCGACCACGCGCGCCTGACGGCGCTTCCGCGGTGACGGATCCTCGCGTATTCCGCCTTTCGGGACGCCCGGTTGACGCGGAGCAGCGTGTTAGACTGAGTCGGTGAGTCTCGCGCGAAACCGTAATTTCTCCATCGTCGCCCACATCGATCACGGGAAGTCGACGCTGGCCGACCGCCTTCTCGCCCTGACCGGCACGATGGACGCCAAGAAAGCGGTCGATCAAGTCCTCGATTCGATGGACCTCGAGCGCGAGCGCGGGATCACGATCAAGGCGCACACCGTACGGCTGCTCTACCGCGCCAAGGACGGGCTCGAGTACACGCTGAACCTGATCGACACGCCGGGGCACGTCGACTTCTCCTACGAAGTCTCCCGCGCGCTCGCCGCGTGCGAAGGCGCCATCCTCATCGTCGATGCCGCGCAGGGAATCGAAGCGCAGACGCTGGCGAACTTCTATCTCGCCTCCGATGCCGGGCTGACGATCATTCCGGTCATCAACAAGATCGACCTGCCGGCCGCCGACGTCGACGGCACACGCGAGCAGATCCACGACACCCTCGATCTCGACGGCACCGAGGCGCTCGCCATCTCCGCCAAGCACGGGACGGGCGTGCCGGCGGTTCTCGAGGCCATCGTCGCGCGCATCCCGCCGCCATCCGGCGATCCGGATGCGCCGCTCAAGGCGCTGGTCTTCGACTCCTTCTACGACTCCTATCAGGGCGTGGTGATCTACGTCCGTCTCAAAGACGGGCGGGTGCGGCCGGGAACGAAAATTCTCCTGATGTCCAACGGCCGCACCTATGACGTCGCGCAGGTCGGCGTCTTCAGCCCCGACATGCGGCCGGTCGACGAGCTGTCGGCGGGCCAGGTCGGCTACATCACCGCCTCGATCAAGCGCGTGGCCGACGCCAAGGTCGGCGACACGATCACGGAGGCGGCGCGGCCGACGGCGGAGCCGTTCCCCGGCTACCGCGATGCCAAGCCGATGGTCTTCGCCGGGCTCTATCCGATCGAGGACACGGACTACGAGGCGCTGCGCGACGCGCTGGAAAAGCTGCGTCTGAACGACCCCGCCTTCAGCTACGAGCCCGAGACGTCGCTCGCGCTCGGCTACGGCTTCAGGTGCGGGTTCCTCGGGATGCTGCACATGGAGATCGTGCAGGAACGGCTGGAGCGCGAGTTCAACCTCTCGCTGATCGTCACCGCGCCCTCCGTGCAGTACAAGGTCCTGACCACGGCCGGCGAGGTGCTGGACATCGACAACCCCTCGAAGCTGCCGACGCCCGACCGCATCGAGGAGATGGAAGAGCCGTATGTGAAGTCGTCGATCTACGTGCCGACCGAGTTCATGACGGCGATCTACAAGCTGGCGCAGGAGAAGCGGGGCGAGCACAAGTCGCTCGAGTACATCGGCAAGCGCGTGCACATCCGCTTCGACTTTCCCCTCTCCGAGATCGTGGTGGACTTCTACGACAAGCTGAAATCGATCTCGAAGGGTTACGCCTCGTTCGATTACGAGTTCGCCGACTTCCGCACGTCGGATCTCGTGAAGCTCGACATCTTGCTGAACGGCGATCCCGTCGACGCCCTGTCGATCATCGTGCACCGCGACAAGGCATACGAGCGCGGGAAAGCGCTCGTGGAGAAGCTGCGGGGCGTGATTCCGCGGCAGCTCTACGAGGTCGCCATCCAGGCGGCGATCGGCAGTCGTGTCATCGCGCGTGAGACGGTGAAGGCGATGGGCAAGAACGTCACCGCCAAGTGCTACGGCGGCGACATCACGCGCAAGCGTAAGCTGCTCGAGAAACAGAAGGAAGGCAAAAAGCGCATGAAGCAGGTCGGCCGCGTCGAGGTTCCCCAGGAAGCCTTCCTCACCGTCCTCAAGAGCTGATGGACGTCCGCGAGACCGACGTTCACAAGACGGACGACGTCGCCACGGCGCCGCCCGTCACGGCCGCGCGACGCCGGAAGTCGGTCGTCCGCGAATACGCCGAGGCGATCTTCATCGCCATCCTGCTGGCACTCGTCATCCGCACGCTCATCATCCAGGCCTTCACCATCCCGTCGGGCTCGATGATGGACACGCTGCTGGTGGGCGATTACATCCTGGTCAACAAGTTTCTGTACGGGCCCGAGATACCGCTCACCGATCATCGCCTGCCCGGCCTGCGCAGTCCTGCGCGCGGCGACATCATCGTCTTCAAGTATCCGCAAGACGAAAAGCGGGACTTCATCAAGCGCATCGTCGGCACGCCCGGGGACACCGTCCACGTGCGCGGCGACCAGGTCTTCGTCAACGGCAAGGCGCTCGTCGAGCCATACACACGCAAGGTCGAGGGGCCGCTCGCCGACCGCGGCCACTCGAGCTACTGCGGCTACGCCTATGGCTGCGAGCCGACGGTCGTGCCGGCCGACTCGTACTTCGTCATGGGCGACAACCGCAACAACTCCCAGGACAGCCGTTACTGGGGCTTCGTCCGCAGGGACAAGATCAAAGGCAAGGCGTTCTTGATCTACTGGTCCTGGGACAGCGATCGACACTGGCTGCGCTGGTGGAGACTCGCGCGGTATATCCCGTAGTGGGCGCCCACAGATGATTGTCGCGGGATCTGTTGTAGCGGGGTCTGTTGTAGCGGAGTCCGCGAGGTCGGCTATGACCGTGGGTGGCCTATCCGAGATGGTTGGCGGCTCCGTTCCGCGGTCTTCCGTCCTCGGCTTTTATCTCCATGTCCCGTTCTGCGTGCAGCGGTGCCACTACTGTTCATTCAACACGGCGGCGCTCGAAGCGGGGGCGATGGACCCCTATCTCGGCGCGCTGCACGCCGAGCTCGATCTGCTGAGCGGGCTCGGGTGGGCGCGTGACGTCACCCTCGGCACCGTCTTCCTCGGGGGCGGCACGCCATCGCTGCTCGAGCCTGACGCGCTGGCGGCGGTGCTGGATCATTTGCGAAGCGGCTGGCGGCTCGAGCCGGAGGCCGAGATCACCGTCGAATGCAACCCCGAGAGCGTCACGCGTGAGCGTCTCGCGCGCTATCGCGCCGCCGGCGTGACGCGCATCAGTCTCGGCGTGCAGGCGCTGGATGACGACGTGCTGAGAACGCTCGGACGTCTCCACGACGCGCGCGGCGCGCGCGCGGCGTTCGACGCGGCACGCGACGCCGGTTGCGACGACGTCAGCGTCGACCTGATGTACGGCCTGCCGGGCCTTGCCGTTGAGGCGTGGGCGGCCGGCATCGAGCGGGTGCTGGAGTGGGGACCCGATCACGTCTCGGCCTATGCGCTCACCCTCGACGGCGGGAGTCCCTGGGGCGCCGGCGGTGTGGGCGGCCTGCCGGAAGAGGACGAGGTCATCGCCCAGTACTGGACCCTGGTCCGCGCGGCGGCGGCGCGAGGCTTCGACCACTACGAGGTCTCGAACTACGCCCGTCCCGGTCATCGCGCGCGACACAATCTCGGTTACTGGCGGGCGGGCGAGTACCTCGCCGCTGGCCCCGGCGCCTGCGGCTTCGTCGGCGACGTACGCTACGGCAACATCAAGCCACTCACCCGCTGGCGGGCCGCGATCGCCGGGGACGCGCTGCCCGTGGAGACCGCTGAGCGCCTCACCCCGAGCCAGCGCCTGGCCGAGCGGCTCATTCTCGGCCTGCGGACGAGCGACGGCGTCCCGGCGGCCTGGCTGGCCGAGCGCGTCGCTGGCGAGCCGGCGCTCGCGCGCCGCATCGAGGCGTGGCAGGCGGCCGGCCATCTGCGCGTCGACGCCGATCGTGCGCGCCTGACCGAGGCCGGCTTCTTGCTCTCGGACGCGCTGTTTGTCGACCTGCTGTAAAATCAGACAGATGGACGCGCGGCAACGGGATGTGCTCGTCGCTTTGATCCGCGAATACGTCGACTCGGCCGAGCCGGTTGGCTCGCGCGCGCTTTCCAAGCGCCACTTTCCGCATCTCTCGCCGGCGACGATCCGCAACGTCATGGCCGATCTCGAAGAGATGGGATATCTCGCGCAGCCGCACACGAGCGCCGGCCGCATCCCGACGGACAAAGCGTATCGCTTCTACGTCGACTCGTTCCCGCCCGCGTCGGCGCCCACGCCGAAGCCGACCCCGACGCTGCCGACCCGACGGTCGGGCATCGATGGATTCATGGAGCGCACGTCGTCGCACCTGTCGACGGCGACGCGGCTCACCGGCCTGCTGCTGGCGCCGCCACTCGCGCAGACCGTCATCGCGCGCGTCGATCTCATGCCGCTCGAGGAGGACCGCGCGCTGGCCGTCGTGACCACCGACGCCGGTTGGCTCACCGTGCGCGAGATCGCGCTCGATCCGCTGCTCATGGCCGACGAGGTGCGCGCGGTCGGCCGCGAGCTCACGCGCCGCTTCCGCGACCGCAGCGTCGAGGAGATCGTGGCCATGGAAAGCGCGCCCGCCGATCCGCTCGATGCCCTGCACACGCGCGCGCGCGGCGTCACCGACCAGATCGTGAGCATGCTCCGAGGGCGCACGCTCTACGTGAGCGGCGCCATCAACATCCTCGACCACCGTGAGTTCTGGGACATCGAGCAGACGCGCGCGCTGCTGCGTACGTTCGAGGAGAAGGAACGGCTCGCCGATCTCATGACGTCGCTCTCGGCCGACGGGGGCGTCCGCGTGACCATCGGCGAGGAGAATCCCGTGGACGCCATGCGCGAGTGCACGCTGATCACGTCGACCTACATGTATCGCGATCAGGTCCTCGGCATCCTGGGCGTGGTGGGGCCGCGCCGGCTGCCCTACCCCGAGGTGATGTCGATCGTGAACGAAACGGCACGGCAAGTCACCGAGGCGCTCTCGCGCGTCCGACAAGACCTCTATCTTCCGTCCTGAGCACGATGGCCGACGAACCTCGCGACCCGACAGACGACGCCGCGCCCGGCGACAGCAGGCGTGATCCACGCATCGACGACCTCGAGCGGCAGCTCGCCGAGCAAAAGGACCGCATGCTGCGCGCGATGGCCGAGGCGGACAACATGCGGCGCCGCGCGCAGCGCGACGCCGAGGATCGCGTCCGGTACGCCAACGAGTCGCTCGTGCGCGAGCTCATTCCCATCCTCGACAACTTCGATCGCGCCATCGCCTCCGCACGCGCCGCCGGCGGCGCCGACACCGTGCTGGCCGGCGTGGAGTTGATCCAGCGCGAGCTGCTGCGCGTGCTCGAGCGCGCCGGCGTGAGCCGTTACTCCGCGATCGGCCAGCCGTTCGATCCGACCCGCCACGAGGCCATCGCGCGCGTCGTCAGCGTGGACGCCGCGCCCGACACGGTCGTGAGCGAGACGGCGCCCGGCTACGCGCTGCACGGGCGCGTCGTGCGGCCCGCCATGGTCGCGGTCGCCGGCGCCCCCGACGAGGACGCCGCCTAGTGGCGACGCGCGACTACTACCAGATGCTCGGGGTGTCGCAGGGCGCCACCGACGCCGACCTCAAGAAGGCGTACCGCCAGCTCGCGATGCAGTACCACCCGGACAAGAACCCCGGCGACAAGAAGGCGGAGGAGCGCTTCAAGGAGATCAGCGAGGCGTATGCCGTGCTTTCCGATCCGGACAAGCGTGCGCACTACGACCGCTTCGGCACGGCACCCGGCGCGGCCGGCGGCGTTGGCTTCGAGGGCGGGTTCGGCACGCTGTTCGAAGACATCTTCGAGAATTTCTTCGCGGGCGCCGGCGGCGGGCGCCGCGGCCGCTCGCGCGCGATGCGCGGCGAGGATCTGCAGTACGAGCTGAAGATCACGCTCGAGGATGCAGCGGCCGGCGTGGAGACGAAGGTCCAGATCCCGCGGCTCGAGCGGTGCGAGACGTGCAAGGGCACGGGCAGCGAGCCTGGCACGCACAAGACCACGTGCGATACGTGCCAGGGCCGCGGCGAAGTCCGGATGAGTCACGGCTTTCTCACCGTGGCCAGACCGTGTCCGCGCTGCTCGGGCGAGGGACAGATCAACAAGAGTCCGTGCCGCGAGTGCCGTGGCGAGGGCCGTCAGCGCGCTGAGCATGTGCTGACCGTGAAGATCCCGCCGGGCATCGATGACGGCATGCAGCTGCGCCTGACCGGAGAAGGCAGCGGCGGTGTGAACGGCGGTCCTGCGGGCGATCTCTACGTGCTCGTGCGCATCCGTGATCACGCGATCTTCACGCGTCACGGTACCGACCTGCTCGTCGACCTGCCCGTATCGTTCACCCAGCTGGCGCTCGGCGCGGAGGTCGACGTTCCCATCCTGAACGGCACCGACAAGCTGCGGATCCCCGCCGGCAGCCAGCCGCATCAAGTCATCCGCCTGCGGGGCAAGGGCATGCCGCGCTTGCGCGAGCGTGGCCACGGCGATGCCTGCTATCGCCTGCTGCTCGAGGTGCCGCAGAAGCTCAGCACCCGGCAGCGCGAGGCGCTCGAGGCGTTCGAAGCGGCATCGAAGGAGCACCGCGGTCCACTCGCCAGCGCCTTTTTCGAAAGAATGAAGAAGCTGCTGAGCTGACCATGGGTTCCCGTTACTGGGAACTCGCGGTCGCCGTCCCGCCCGATGCGTCCGAAGGTCTCACGAACCTGGCCTGGGAGCTCGGTGCCCTCGGCGTGGTCGAGGAAGAAGAGCCGGCGGGCCGCGCGCGGCTGCGCGCGTTCTTCCCCGACGCCGCTGACAGCGGCGCGATCGTCAAGACCGTCGATGCATATCTCAGCGCGCTGCAGTCACTCGGCTTCGCGCGCGTCGAGGCTCCCGCCGTCGCCCTGGTCGCCGAGACGGATTGGGCGCAAGCCTGGCGCGCGCACTTCGCGCCGCTGCCGATCGGCCGCCGGCTGCTCGTGGCGCCACCGTGGGAGACGCCGCCGAATGGCCACGGCCGCCTGGTGCTGAGTCTCGAGCCCGGGCGCGCGTTCGGCACGGGACAGCACGGAACCACGGCCGGATGTCTGGAGCTGCTCGAGACGATCGTGGAGCGCGCGCGGCCGGCGCGCGCCATCGATCTCGGCACCGGCTCCGGCATCCTCGCCATCGCGGCCGCGCGGCTGGGCGTGCCGGAAGTCCTGGCCATCGACTCGGATCCCGACGCCGTCGCCTCCGCCGCGGCGAACGTGGAGCGCAACGGCCTGGCCGCGCGCGTCACGTGCACCGTCGACGACGCGGGCACCCTGCGCGCGACGCCGGCTCCGCTCGTGCTGGCGAACCTGCTCGCGGCCGCGCACCGCACACTCGCGTCATCGTATGCCGCCCTCGTAGCCGCCGGCGGCACGCTGGTCGCCGGCGGCTGTCTCGACGGCGAAGAGGGCGACGTGACGGCGGCCCTGGCCGAGCGCCGCTTCGAGCGGCGCGAGATCCGCTCGATCGACGGCTGGACGACACTCGCGTACGAATATGCGCCGCTTCGCGATCGCGCCTGAGCGGATCGCGGATGGCCGCGTGACGTTCGACGCGCTGGAGACCCGTCACCTCGCGCGCGTGCTCCGCCTGGGTCCGGGCGACACCGTCGTCGCGACCGACGGGGTCGGCCACGACTACACCGTCCGCCTCGACGCCGTCCGCCCGCGCGCCAGCGGCGTCGTGGTCGGCGTGGCCGAGGCGGCCGGCGAGTCGCCGCTCGCCATCACGCTCGTGCAGGCCGTGCCGAAGGGCGACAAGCTCGAAACCATCGTGCGCGCCGCCACCGAGCTCGGCGTTGCGCGCATCGTTCCCGCGCTCACCGCGCGCACCGTCGTACGACTGGCCGAGCGTCAGGCCGCCGCGCGGCTCGCGCGCTGGCAGCGCGTCGTGCGCGAGGCTGCCAAGCAATGCGGCCGGCCGGTCGTTCCGTACGTCGTGCCGCCACGCACGCTGCCGGACTGTCTCGACGAGGCGCGCTCCGCGGACGTCGCGCTCTGTCTGTGGGAGGGCTCGGCGCAGCGGCTCGACGCCGCGCTCGTCGAGGCCGGATCGCCGCGTCGCGTAGCGCTGCTCGTCGGCCCCGAAGGCGGGCTCGAGCGCCGCGAAGTCGACGCCGCGCGTGAGCGCGGCTGGCGCGTGGTCGGCCTCGGCGCTCGCATCCTGCGAACGGAAACGGCAGGGCCCGCGCTCATCGCGATCTTGCAAGCGCGCTGGGGCGACCTCGGCACGGTCTAGCGGCTCACGTGAAGAGGGGGTTTGGGGGAAGCCGGAGGGGTCCCCCAACTGATTAGAGGGTTTGGGGGAAGCCGAAGGGGGGTCCCCCAACTCGTTAGGCGTTTGGGGGGGTCGTGTAATGACCGGCGTGAATGAGGGGGGTTTCGGGGGAAGCGGCACGGGTCCCCCCAATTCAATAGGCTTCGAGCAGTTCGAAGTCGAAGCCGACGTCGGCATCCGCGCCTGGGGGCCGACACGCGAGGAGGCGTTTGCCCAGGCGGCGCTCGGCGTGCTCTCGCTCGTCGCCGATCCCGCGAGCGTGAGCCCGCGCGAGACGCGTGAGGTTCGCGCGCAGGCCGACGGTCCGGAGACGCTGCTCGTGGCATGGATCGACGAATGTCTCTACGTCCACGAGATCGAGGCGTTCGTGGTGAGCCGCGTCGAGGTCATATCCTGCTCCGACAACGTCGTGCTCGGTCGGCTGCACGGTGAGCCGCTCGACGCCACCCGCCATCGGCTGGGCACAGTCGTCAAGGCGGCTACGCTTCACGGCGTGTCCGTTCAGCGCCGAGAGGGGTACGACGAGGTCCAGATCGTGGTGGACGTTTAGCGTCTCAAAAGCGAGACGGTGGGCCTCTGGGCGCGTGTCTTTCCCGCCACAAGCCGCAAACGTCGGCGATTCGGCCCTAGCAATTCGGATCAGTAAACTCAGTACCTTAGAGTCAGAGCCCGTCGTGGCACTGCCGTTGCTCCCGTTCCTCCGCTGGTCATGAGACAGCACACCATCCGCAAGGCGGTGAGCCTGGAAGGTGTCGGGCTGCACTCTGGGAAAACGGTCCGCGTTACGCTGGCGCCGGCCCCCGCGGACTCGGGCATCGTCTTCCGCGTCGGCGAGCTCGGCGAGCCGATCCCCGCGACGCCTGAGAGCGTCGTCGATTCCCACTACGCGACCACCTTAGGCCGCAACGGCGCCCGCATTCAGACGATCGAACACCTGATGGCGGCGGCGGCCGGGCTCGGCATCGACAATCTCGACGTTCGCGTGGACGGCAACGAGCTGCCCGCCGCGGACGGAAGCGCCAAGCCCTTCGTGCAGCTGATGCTCGCCGCAGGCCGCGCGCCGCAGGGTGCGCGTCAGCGCCCGATCCGCATCCCGCACCCGATCGGCGCGGGCAACGGCGGCCGCTGGATCCAGATCGTGCCCGCCGACACGTTCCGGATCTCGTACACGCTCGACAACGAGCACCCCGCCATCGGCACGCAGGTGCTGACGTGGACGCCGACGGAGGAGTCGTTCGTGGCGGAGTACGCGCCGGCCCGGACGTACGGCTTCCTGAAGGATCTCGGGTTCCTCCGCAAGAGCGGCCGCGCGCTCGGCGGCTCGCTCGACAACACGATCGTCATCGGCAAGAGTGCCACCCTCAACGGTCTGCGCTACCGGGACGAGTTCGTCCGGCACAAGGTGCTGGACCTGATCGGCGATCTCGCCCTGCTCGGCCGGCGCATCGCGGGCCATGTCATCGCGCGCAACGCGGGTCACGCGCTGAATTTCGAGCTGGTCGTGGCCATTCAGCGCGCGCTCGGCCTCGATCGCCGCGCGGCGGTCCGGATGGCGCCGTTCACCCCCGAGCCGGCCGAAGCGCTCGTCACCGCCGAGGGGCTCGCCACCACCTAGTCGCGTCCCTTCCAGGGGCCGCCTGTGGCTGCGGCGGTATAATGTCGCGTCCGCCGTATGAAGGCCCCGAACGCCCTTCGATGGCCCGGGTTTGCCGCGGCGCTGGCGCTGCTGCTGATGGCAGCGGCCGCACCGGCGGGCGCGGACCTCCGCATCAGCGACCTGGACATCTATCTGAACGATCACGAGATCACCGTCCGCGTGGTGCTGCTCGACGCGATCCCTCCCGGGTTCCATGAGGGGCTACAGAGCGGGATTCCCACCCACGTGCGGTTCACGATCGAGCTCTGGCAGTACAACCGCCTGTGGCGCGATCAGCTGGTGCGCAGCGTGCTGATCGAGCGTCAGCTCGCCTACAACGCGGTCACGAAGGAGTACAAGGTGATCACGATGAAGGGCGAGACGTACCCGCCGTATGCGACGCGCGACCTGCGCGACGCGCAGCGCGTCTTCTCGGAGGTGCGCGCGCTCAAGCTCGGCCCGGCCGCGTCGCTGAGCCCGACCGAAGTCTTCTACATACGGGTGTTTGCGGAGGCGGCGCTGAACGGCGAGAACACATTCGTCACGCGGATGGCCGGCACGGCCGAGCAGACCGAGCGGCAGTCGGAGTACCGGACGATCCAGAGGATGCAGTAGGCAATGCCGCTGCTCTCCGAGACGAACCGCCGCAAGCGCAACCTGCTCGTCATCCTTGCGTTCCTGGTGCTCGTCGGCGGCCTCTCGGCGTTCGACCTCGGCTCGTTCGCGCCCGAGCTGCCGGTGGCGTCCAACATCGTCATCTTCGCGCTGTTCAACCTGAACCTCGTCGTCTTCCTGCTGTTGCTGCTGCTGTTGTTCCGCAATCTCGTCAAGCTCGGCTTCGAGCGCCGCCAGAAGGTGATCGGCGCGCGCTTCAAAGCCAAGCTCGTGCTGGCGTTCCTGTCGCTCGCGGTGGCGCCCGCCATCCTGATCTTCATCATCGCGTCCAACTTCATCAACAAGTCGATCGAGGGCTGGTTCAAGCCCCAGGTGGAGCGGCCGCTCGACCAGGCGCTGTCGGTGGCGCAGACGTATTACGCGAATCTCGAGCGCACGACGCTGCGCCACGGTCAGCACCTCGCGCGTACGATCGAGCGCGAAGGCTTCCTGTCCGAGGACCGGCGCGAGGCGCTCACGACCTTTCTCGCGGAGCAGCAGGATCTGCTGTCGATCAGTGCCCTGACCGTCTTCGATGCCCGCGGCCGCGAGATCATCCACGTCAAGGACCCGATCCTCGCCGACCTGGCCACGCGCGAGCTGGGCGAGGTGCAGCTCAAGCGCGGGCTGGCCGGCCAGGAGGTGACGACCGTTCGCGAGCTGGCCTCCGGCGATCTCATCGAGGCCGTCACGCCGATCTGGACGGTGCGCGGCCGCGAACGGCAGGTCATCGGCGCCGTGGTCGTCGGCACGCACGTGACAGAGCGGCTGGAAGCGAAGGTGCGCGGGATCTCCCAGGCGTTCCGCGAGTACAAGCAGCTCAAGCTGCTGAAGAACCCGATCAAGGGCATCTACATTCTGCTGTTCCTGCTCATGACGCTGATCGTCGTGTTCGGCTTCACCTGGTTCGGCCTCTATCTGGCGCGCGGCATCACCGGGCCGATCGAGCAGCTCGCCGAGGGCACGCGCGAAGTCGCCGCCGGCAACCTCGCCTACAAGGTGCAGGCACGGGCCGACGACGAGATCGGCATGCTCGTGGACTCGTTCAACCGGATGACCGACGACCTCTCGAGCTCCAAGCACCGCCTCGAGGAGGCGTACGTCGACCTGCAGGACAAGCACACCGAGCTCGAAGACCGCCGGCGCTACATCGAGACGGTGCTGGAGGCGATCACCACCGGCGTGGTCTCGCTCGATGCGCTGGGGCGCATCACCACGCTCAACCGCGCGTCCGCCCGGATGTTCGGCATCGCGGAGGCAGCGGCCATCGGCCGGCTGCTCGAAGAGGTCTTCACGGGGCCGGAGGCGCGCGAGGTCATCGCGCTCGTGCAGCGCACGCGACGTCCGAAGACCGGCAGCGTCGCGATCCAGCTGCACATGCGACGCGGCGGCGCGAACCTCTCGCTGCTCGCCTCGGCCACGGCGCTGCGCGGACCCGAGGGCACATACGACGGCGCCGTCATCGTCTTCGACGACCTCACCGAGCTGCTCAAGGCGCAGCGCATGGCCGCGTGGCGCGAGGTCGCGCAGCGTATCGCGCACGAGATCAAGAACCCGCTCACCCCCATCCAGCTCTCGGCTCAGCGGCTACGCCGGCGTCTCTCGCGCGTGAGCGGCGACGACGCGCGGCTGGTCACGGAGTGCACGGAGACGATCATCCAGGAGGTCGACGGCCTCAAGCGGCTGGTCGATGAGTTCTCGCGGTTCGCGCGCATGCCTGCGTTCGTGCCCAAGCCGACCGACGTCCGGCCGCTGGTCGACGCGGTGGCCACGCTCTATCGCGAGTCGCATCCGCACTGCACGATCGTCACCCGCCACGCCGACGACGTGCCGCTGCTGGAGGTCGATCCCGACCACATCAAGCGCGCGGTGTTGAACCTCGTCGACAACGCCGTCGAGGCCGTGGGCGCCGGCGGCACGGTGACGATCGAGACGGCACACGTGGCCGACAGCGCGCGGGTGCGGCTCACCGTGGCCGACACCGGGCCCGGAATCCCGAGCGAAGATCGCGACAAGCTGTTCCTGCCTTACTTCTCCACCAAGGTCACGGGGATGGGGCTCGGCCTGCCGATCGTCGGCGAGATCGTGAACGAGCACGGTGGCACGATCCGGATCGAGGACAACCAGCCATCCGGCATGCGGTTCGTCATCGAGGTGCCGGTGACGCGCGCGCCGGCGACCGTGGAAGCCTGAGCGTGGCCGGCGAGCACATCCTCGTGGTCGACGACGAGCCCGCCATCCAGGGCACGCTGCGCGCCGTGCTCGAGGACGAGGGCTATCGCGTTACGACTGCGGGCGCCGGCGAGCAGGCCATACGGCTCGTCACCGACGAGGCGCCCGACCTCGTGTTTCTCGACATCTGGATGCCTGGCATGGACGGGCTCGAAACGCTCGCCGAGCTCAAACGCGTGCGGCCGGAGGCCACGGTCATCATGATCTCCGGTCACGGCACCATCGAGACGGCGGTGAAGGCCACGCGGCTGGGGGCGTACGACTTCATCGAGAAGCCGATGTCGCTCGAAAAGACGCTGGTCAGCGTCACCCGCGCGCTCGAGCACGGCCGACTGGAGCGCGAGAACGCTGCCCTGCGGGCCCGGCTGGACGTGCGCACGGAGATCATCGGCGACAGCGAGCCGATCCGCGCGCTGCGCGAGGCCATCGCCACCGCGGCCCCGACCAGCGGCCGCGTGCTGATCCACGGCGAGAACGGCAGCGGCAAGGAGCTGGTGGCGCGCGCGATCCATGCGCTGTCCGGCCGGCGCGAGGCGCCATTCGTCGAGGTGAACTGCGCGGCCATTCCCGAGGAGCTCATCGAGTCCGAGCTGTTTGGCCACGAGCGGGGTGCGTTCACCGGTGCCGTCGCGCGCCGTCGCGGCAAGTTCGAGACGGCCGACGGCGGCACGCTGTTTCTCGACGAGATCGGTGACATGAGCCTCAAGACCCAGGCGAAGGTCCTGCGCGCGCTCGAGGAGCAGGTCGTCGAGCGCGTGGGCGGACGCGAGCCGATCAAGGTCGACGTGCGCGTGATCGCCGCGTCGAACCGCGATCTGCCGGCGTTCATCGCCCAGGGCGGCTTCCGTGAAGACCTCTTCTACCGGCTCAACGTCATCCCGATCGACGTGCCGCCCCTGCGCCATCGGCGCGATGACATTCCGGCGCTCATCGAACATTTCATCGCCGTGTTCTCCGCGGAGAACGGCAAACGGCTCAAGAGCATGTCGGCCGAGGCGCTCGCCTACTTCCTGGCGTACGAGTGGCCGGGCAACGTCCGAGAGCTGCGCAACATGGTCGAGCGCCTCGTCATCATGACGACGGGCGACGTGATCGGTCCGGACGATCTGCCGGCGCCGCTGCGGCCCAAGGACGCGCCCTCCGGCGTGGACGGCCCGCGCTCGCTGAAGGACGCGCGTGACGCGTTCGAGCGCGCATACATCCTGGCCGAGCTGCGCGCCAACGACTGGAACATGACCCGCACCGCGGAGCGCCTCGGCATCGAGCGCTCGCACCTGTATCGCAAGATCAAGACGTACGGCATCACGCCGCCGAAGTAAGTCGGTCGGCGATGCCCGCGTTCAACTTCGTTCGCACGTCGTTCTACCGGGACTCCGTCACGCTCATGCGGCTCTCAGCCGACATGGAGGCGGTCGCCGGCGTGACGGTGGCGGCGGCGATGATGGGCACGCCGCACAACCGCGCGCTGCTCGAGCAGGCCGGTCTGCTGGCCGCCGAAGGCGCCGCTGCGAGGCCGGAAGATTTGATCATCGCCGTCGCGGCCGAGACCGCAGCCGCCGCCGACGCGGCGCGCGCGGCGGCGGAGCACGCGCTGCTCGCCGCCCGCGCGGCGTCCGGCCGCGCGATGGGTGCCGCCGTGCCGCGCACGCTACCGTCGGCGCTGAAGCTCCTTCCCGGCGCCAACCTCGCGCTCATCTCCGTGCCCGGGGCCTACGCCGGTGCCGAGGCGCTCCGAGCGATTCACGCGGGGCTGCACGTGATGCTGTTCAGCGACAACGTCCCGATCGAGGCCGAGATCGAATGCAAGCGCGCGGCCCTCGAGCGTGGTCTCTTGATGATGGGCCCGGACTGCGGCACGGCGATCCTCGACGGCGTGCCCCTGGGCTTCGCCAATGCGGTGCCGCGCGGCCGCATCGGGCTGGCGGCTGCATCCGGCACGGGGCTTCAGGAAGTCATGTGTACGATCGCCCGCGAGGGCGAAGGGATTTCGCAGGCCATCGGTGTCGGCGGTCGCGATCTCACCGACGAAGTCGGGGCGCCGATGATGCTGAGGGCGATCGAGCTGCTCGCCGCGGACGCCGAGACCGACGTCGTCTGCCTCGTCGGCAAACCGCCGGGCGCGGGCGTCGCGCGACGCCTGGCGGACGCGGCCGCCAAGCTCGCGAAGCCGTGCGTCGCCTGGTTTCCCGCGGCGGCCGGCGCACCGTCGCACGACGGTGGCGTGCACCGCGCCGCGACGCTGGAAGACGCCGGCCGCGCCGCCGTTGCGCTCGCGCGGGGCAACACACCGGCGCCGATCGCCTTCAGTCAACCGGCCGCCGCCGTCGCGCAGCTCGTCGCCGACGCGGCGCGCGGACTCGCGACGGGGCAGCGCCACGTCCGCGGCGTCTACTCCGGCGGCACGCTGGCCTACGAGGCGCTCGGTCTGCTGGCGGGCAGCCTCGGCGACGTCGCGCCATCGCTCACGCGCGGTGGCTCCGGCCATCGTGTCGTGGATCTCGGCGAAGACGTCTTCACGCTCGGCCGTCCGCACCCGATGATCGACGGCCGGGTGCGCCGAGAGTGGATCGACAAGGAAGGCCGCGACGAGAGCACGGCGGTGCTGCTCCTCGACGTCGTGCTGGGCCACGGCGCCCATCCCGATCCCGCCGGTGAGATCCTGCCGGCGATCCGGGCGGTACGCGCGCGCCGCCCGCTCGCGGTCGTGGCCAGCGTCTGCGGAACCGACTCGGACCCGCAGCCGCGCGCCGCGCAGATCGAGCGCCTGCGCGGCGCAGGCGTCGTCGTCATGGATTCCAATGCGCAGGCCGCCCGGCTCGCGGCGGCCATCGCGAGGAAGCTCGGCTGATGGTCGTGCTGGGCGCCGCGCCGCGCGTGGTGAACCTCGGGCTCGAGCTGTTCGCGACGACGCTCGCCGACCTCGACGTTGCCTCCGTGCACGTCGACTGGCGTCCGCCGGCGGGCGGCGACGCGCGTCTCAGCGGCTTGCTCGCACGGCTCGACCGGCGACGCGAGGCGATCGAGCGCGCGAACGCCGCGGCGCTCGAGCGGCTGACCGGCGGCACGCCGTTCCTCGTCGACTGCCGGCCCGCGCGCGAGGCGCTCGAGCTGCCCGATCGCACCGTGCTGCATTCTGGTCCCCCGCTCGCGTGGGATCGCTTCAGCGAGCCCGTGGGCGCCGCGATCCTCGGCGGGATCCGCTACGAAGGCTGGGCGGCCAACGACGACGCCGCGCGCGCGCTCGTCGAGCGCGGCGCCGTCCGGCTGGCGCCGTGTCACCATCACGGCGCGGCGGGCCCGATGGCCGGCGTCGTGACGGCGTCCATGCCGGTGTTCGTCGTCGAGAACCGCGCCTACGGCACGCGCGGGCACGCCACGATCAACGAGGGCCTCGGCAAGGTCCTGCGCTACGGCGCCAACGACGAGAGCGTGCTCGCGCGCCTGCACTGGATCGCGACCGAGGCGGGGCCGCTGCTCGGCGCGGGGCTGCGCGCGCTCGGCGGCATCGACCTGCGCTCGCTGATGGCCCAGGCCGTGCGCATGGGCGACGAGATGCACCAGCGCAACATCGCGGCCACCGCGTTGCTCGCGCGCGCGATGATGCCAGGGATCGCCGCGGTCGGCGGCCGGCACCACGCCGTCGCGCGCCTCGCCGAATTTCTCGCGGGCAATGATCAGTTCTTCCTCAACCTTGCGATGGCGGCCGGCAAGGCGATGGTGGAAGCCGCCCGCGACGTCGCCGACTCGACGATCGTGACCGTCATGGCACGCAATGGCACCGAGTTCGGCATCCGTGTCGCGGGCTGTGGCGAACGCTGGTTCACCGCGCCCGTGAACATGCCGAAGGGGCTGTATTTCCCGGGCTTCGGCGCCGATGACGCGAACCCGGACATGGGCGACAGCGCGATCGTCGAGACGATCGGACTCGGCGCGCTGGCCATGGTCGCGGCGCCCGGCGTGGCGCGCTTTCTCGGCGCGGGGGGCGCCGCCGAGGCGGCGGCGATGACCGACGAGATGCGCGAGATCTGTGCCGGCGAGCACCCGCACTTCCGCATCCCGGTGCAGGACGACCGCGGCGCGCCCGTCGGCATCGACACGCGGCTGGTGGTGGAGACGTCCGTGACACCGCTCATCAACACGGGCATCGCGAGCCGCCGCGCGGGTGTGGGACAGATCGGCGCGGGGGTGGTGCGGGCGCCGCTCGAGTGCTTCACCGCGGCGCTGGAGGCTCTGGCCGGCGCGGAATGAGGGCGCCGCCGCGGGCCACGCGCGCGGGCGCGTGCTATCCTCCGAGACGCGGAACCGCGCATGACGTCCGTCGATCCGAGCACCATTCTCGGCGCCGTCCTCGATGCTCTCGTGGAACCGGTGCTGGTCACCGATGCGCACGGCGTTCTCACGTTTGCGAATGCGACGGCCGCGCGCCGCCTCGACGCCGCCCGCGACGTCGGCCGCCCCGTGAGCGAGCTCCTCGCGCGCCATCCGACGCGCACGCCGGACGGGGCCGCGCTGCCAGCGGCGCGGCACCCCATCGCGCGCGCGCTCGCGCAGAGCCAGACGGTCATCGGCGCGGAGCTGACGCTCGACCTCGACGGGCGGCCCGCGATCTTCCTCGTGAACACCGTGCCGCTGCGTGACGCGGAAGGGCGTCTGACTGGCAGCGTTGCCCTCTTCCACGACGTCACGGGTGCGCGTCAGCTCGAACGCGAGGCGGCCGAGCACGCCGCGCAGCTGACGACCGTCGTCGATCTGGTCGAGGAGGGCATCTTCATCATCGCGGCGGACGGCGCGCTGTTGTTCATGAACGGGCTCGGCCGGCAGCTGCTCGGTGACATCCCGCCGGGCGAGCTGCCGCACGATCGCGTGAAGCGGCTCAGCATCCGCGACCTCGATGGCCGGCCCCTCACCGCCGAGGAGGTGCCGTCGGCGCGCGCGCTGCAGGGCGAGACGGTGCCGCCGACGGATTTGTTGGTGTCGAGCGCCGGCGGGGCCACGCGGCGCATCCGTGTGCGGGCGCATTCGTTGCGCCGCGAGCACGGCGCGTACGCGGCCGTCGTGACGTGGCGCGACGTGACCGAGGAGACGCGCGCGCTGGCCGATCTGGAAATGGCGCGCGCGGCGGCGGAGCAGGCCAACCAGCTCAAGGACGATTTCATCGCCGCGCTGTCGCACGAGCTGCGCACGCCGCTGCAGCCCATCCTGGGCTGGACCGAGGTGCTGCGACGCCACGGCAAGCTCGACGACGTCACCACGCGCGCGATGGAGGTCGTTCACCGGAACATCCGTCAGCAGGTCCGGCTGGTCGACGACCTGCTCGATCTCTCACGCATTCTGCACGGCAAGTTCATGCTCCGTTTCGAGACGTTCGACCTGCGCGAGCAGGTGCGCGCGGCCGTGGAGGCGTTCGAGGAGGCGGCGGCGCTCAAGCGCGTGCGACTGGCCGCGACGCTGCCTGCCGACCCGGTGCCGATGTGGGGCGACGCCGCGCGCGTCCACCAGATCGTGTCGAACCTGCTCGGCAACGCGCTGAAGTTCACGTCCGCGGGCGGCCGCGTCGGCGTGCGGCTCGAGGCGCGCGAGCGGCGCGCGGTCATCGAGGTGGACGATAGCGGCGAGGGCATCGCCGAGGCGGACCTGCCGATCATCTTCGAGCCGTTCCGCCAGGGTCAGCAGTCGACGCGCCGTGGGGGGCTCGGCATCGGTCTCGATCTCGTGCGTCGCCTCAGCGAGATGCACGGCGGCGCGGTGAGCGTGGCCTCGGCCGGCCTCGGTCACGGCGCCCGCTTCCGCGTCGAGCTGCCGCTCTCGCGACCCGAGATGCCCGTCAGCGCGCCGCCCGTCAGCGGACGTCCGCGCCTCGAACGGCAGTCGGTGCTCGTCATCGAGGACAACCTCGATACGCGCGACGTACTGAAGCTCATGCTGGAAGTCGAAGGCGCGGTCGTGGAGACGGCGGAGGGCGGCGAGGAGGGGCTGCGCCTCGCCGAGCGCCTCCGCCCCGACATCGTGCTGTGCGACATCGGGCTTCCGGACATCGACGGCCTGGAGGTGGCCCGGCGGATCCGGGCGCGCGGCGCCCTGCCCGGCTCCCGCCTCATCGCGCTCACCGGGTACGGCCAGGCCGAGGACATGCGCCAGGCGGTCAAGGCCGGGTTCGACGCCCACCTCACCAAGCCGGTGAACATCGACCAGCTCATCGCGCTGCTCGCCTCCGCCGCGCGTTGACATCGCCGCGCACGTCCATGTAGAGTGCTTTCGACGCGACGTGCGCTTTCCTTTAAGCGGGCCCTGCGAGGCTCGCAAGGAGAGAACGATGACCGCCCGACCGCCCCGTTTGCGCGAAAAGGCCGAAGTGCTCGACACCGCTGGCCTCGATCGCGCGCTCACCCGCATCGCTCACGAGATCCTCGAGAAGAACGGCGGAGCCAAGGACGTCACCTTCGTCGGCCTGCGCACGCGCGGCGTGACGCTGGCCCAGCGTCTGGCGGCCAAGATCGCGACCATCGACGGCGCCTCGCTGCCCGTGGGAACGCTCGACATCACGCTCTATCGCGACGACCTCGACATGCGCGGCGCGCCCGTCGTGCGCGCCACCGACATTCCGTTCTCCATCAAGGACAAAACGGTCGTCCTGGTCGACGACGTGCTCTTCACCGGTCGCACCATCCGGGCCGCGCTCGATGCGCTCATCGACCTCGGCCGGCCGAAGATGATTCAGCTCGCCATCCTGGTAGACCGGGGCCACCGCGAGCTACCGATTCGACCCGACTACATCGGCAAGAACTTGCCCACCTCCCGCCGCGAAGCGGTGGCGGTGCGGCTGACCGAGCACGACGGCCAGGACCGCGTCGTGATCGAAGAGCCCGAGGAGGCATGAGCATGGGCTGGACCCGCAAGGATCTCCTGACGATCCGCGAGCTGGAGCCCGCCGAGATCCTGACCCTGGTGGACACGGCAGCCTCGCTGCAGGAGATCGCTGGCCGCGAGATCAAGAAGGTACCCGCCCTGCGCGGCAAGACGATCGTCAACCTGTTCTACGAGAACTCGACGCGAACGCGGACCTCGTTCGAGATCGCCGGCAAGTGGCTCTCGGCCGACGTCATCAACTTTTCCGCGTCGGGCTCGAGCGCGGCCAAGGGCGAGTCGTTCGTGGACACCGCCCGCAACATCGCGGCCATGAGCCCCGACGTCGTCGTCGTCCGTCACGGCTCGTCGGGCGCGCCGGCGCTGCTCGCGCGCGAGCTGTCGTGCGCGATCGTCAACGCCGGCGACGGCGCCCACGAGCACCCCACGCAAGCCCTGCTCGATCTGCTGACGATCCGCGACAAGAAGGGACACTTCGAGGGCCTCAGCGTGGCGATCGTCGGCGACATCGCGCACAGCCGAGTGGCGCGCAGCAACATCCACGGCATGAAGAAGCTCGGCATGACGGTGACGGTGGCCGGCCCGCCGACGCTCATTCCGCCCTATGCGCAGGAGCTCGGCTGCAAGGTGTCCTATCGGCTGGAGGACGCGATCCGCGACGTGGATGTGATCATGATGCTGCGCCTGCAGCAGGAGCGGATGCATGCGGGCTTGATCCCTTCGCTGCGCGAGTACTCGCGCTACTGGGGGCTGACGCTCGACCGGCTCGCCGCCCACGCGCGGCCGGACGTGCTGATCATGCATCCCGGCCCGGTGAACCGCGGCGTCGAGCTGTCGCCCGAGGTCGCCGACGGCCCGTATTCCGTGATCCTCGACCAGGTGGCCAAGGGGGTGGCGGTGCGGATGGCGGTGTTGCTGTTGCTTGCCGGTGGCCGCGGCGGGGAGGCGCATTCATGACAACGTCGATGCTCATCCGCGGCGGGCGCGTGATCGATCCGGCCGCCTCGATCGACGCCGTACAGGACGTCCTCATCGAGCACGGCAAGGTCGCGCGCGTGGGTGGCGGCCTGACGGCACCTCCGGGGACGCTGCAGATCGACGCCACGGGCAAGTGGGTGTGCCCCGGCTTCATCGACATGCACGTGCACCTGCGCGAGCCGGGCCACGAGTACAAGGAGACGGTGGCGACCGGCACGCGCGCCGCCGCCGCCGGCGGGTTCACGGCCGTGTGCTGCATGGCCAACACGCAGCCCGTCAACGACAACCGCGCGGTCACCGATTACATCCGCGCCAAAGCGGACAGCGAGGGCGTCGTCCGTGTCTATCCCATCGGCGCGGTGACGCGAGGGCTCGACGGCAAGGAGCTCGCCGAGCTGGCGGAGCTGGCCGAGGCCGGCTGCGTCGCATTCTCCGACGACGGCCACTGCGTGATGAACGCCGAGCTCTACCGCCGCGCAATGGAATACACCCTGCCGTTCGGCGCGCCGGTGATCAGCCACGCCGAGGACCACACGCTCTCGCGCGCCGGCTGCATGAACGAAGGCGTGGTCTCGACGGAGCTCGGGCTGCCGGGGATCCCGTCCGCGGCCGAGGATGTGATGGTCGCGCGCGACGTCGTGCTCGCCGAGCTCACCGGCGCGCACGTGCACATCGCGCACCTGTCGACCGCGGGCGCCGTGCGCATCGTGCGTGAGGCCAAGGCGCGCGGCGTGCGCGTCACGGCGGAGGTCACGCCGCACCACCTGCTGCTGACCGAGGAGGTTGTGCGCTCGTGGGACCCCAACACGCGAATGGCGCCGCCGCTGCGGACGAAGCGGGACACCGAAGCCTTGCTCGAAGGGCTTGGCGACGGCACGATCGACTGCGTGGCAACCGATCACGCCCCTCACGCGTTGAGCGAGAAAGAAGGAGAGTTCGACCGCGCCGCCAATGGCATCGTCGGCCTGGAGACCGCGGTGGCGTTGATGCTCGACCGGCTGGTGCGTCCCGGGCTGCTCCCCGTCTCGACGCTGGTCTCGCGGCTCTCAGGTGATCCGGCGCGGCTGTTGCGGCTGCCCGGCGGCGCTCTGGGGGTGGGCGCACCGGCGGACATCACGCTCATCGATCCGGATGCGACCGTGACGATCGATCCGGCGCGATTCCGATCGAGGAGCCGAAACACCCCGTTCGCCGGCTGGACGGCCACCGGCCGGCCGTGGAAGACCATCGTCGGCGGGAGCGTCGTGTGGGAGCACGTCGCGGAGGGACAGAGACCATGACCGACGCTCTGCTCGTCCTGCGCGACGGCCGCGTCTTCCGCGGCCAGGCGCTCGGCACGATCGGCCAGACCCACGGCGAGGTCATCTTCAACACGGCCATGTCCGGATACCAGGAGATCCTGACGGATCCCTCGTATCGCGGGCAGATCGTGACGATGACGTATCCCATGATCGGCAACTACGGCATCAACGGAGAAGACGTCGAATCGCATCGGCCCTGGGCCAACGGGCTCATCGTGAAGGAAGCCTCGGCGTATCCGTCGTCGTGGCGCGGTCGCGTGAGCCTGGACGAATACCTCAAGGCGCACGACGTCGTCGGGCTGCAGGGCATCGACACGCGCGCGTTGACGCGCCACCTGCGCGACCACGGCGCGCAGGACGGGATCATCTCCTCCACCGATCTCGACGTCGAGCGGCTTCGCGAGATCGCGCGCGAGCTGCCGGGGCTGGTGGGCCGCGATCTCGTGGCCGAGGTCACGGCGCCGCAGCCGTTCACCTGGGCCACCGCGGACTGGGACCTCGCGAAGGGTTATCGGCTCGCGCCGCCGTCACGGTTCAACGTGGTCGCGTTCGACGCGGGGATCAAGTTCAACATCCTGCGCCAGCTCCGCCGCGCCGGCTGCGACGTCACCGTCGTACCCGCCAATACGCCGGCGGAGGCGGTGATGGAGCGCCGCCCGGACGGCGTGTTCCTCTCCAACGGGCCGGGCGACCCCGAAGGAGTGCCGTATCTCGTGGACACCGTGCGCGCCCTGCTCGGCCGCGTGCCGGTCTTCGGCATCTGCCTCGGGCACCAGATCATGGGACTGGCCGCCGGCGGACGGACGTACAAGCTGCCGTTCGGGCATCACGGCGCCAACCACCCCGTGAAGGACCTGGCGACCGGGCGTGTGGAGATCACGTCGCAGAACCACGGCTTCTCCGTCGATCCGGAATCCCTCGCCGGCCGCGGCTGGGAGCCGAGCCACGTGAACCTCAACGATGCGACGTGCGAGGGGTTACGCCACACCGAGTGGCCCGCGTTCTGCGTCCAGTACCACCCGGAGGCGTCGCCGGGACCTCACGACGCGAATTACCTGTTCCATCGCTTCACAGAGCTGATGGGAGGCTGACCGTCCATGCCGAAATACCTGATCTCGTACCGGAAGGTCGAGAGCGCGGGCCAGAAGCCCGAGTGGGCGTCGTTCACGACGCAGAGCGAAGCCTCGTTGGAGGCGCACGCAATCAAGGAACGTGTCGAGCGGCGCATGAGCGTGCTCGGCGAGCAGTTGTGGGGCGACGGCCAGACGATCTGGGTCGGCGCCGGCCGCATCGACGACGTCCTCTACAAGCGCGAGGAGGCGGCGCCGGAGACGTCGATCGTGTATGGACTGGTGGAAGAGTAGCGGATGCCCAAGCGCACCGACATCCGCAAGATCATGATCATCGGCTCGGGGCCGATCGTCATCGGCCAGGCCTGCGAATTCGATTACTCGGGCACGCAAGGCTGCCGTGCGTTGCGCGAGGAGGGCTACGAGGTCGTCCTCGTCAACAGCAACCCCGCCACGATCATGACCGATCCGGAGATGGCGTCGCGAACATACGTCGAGCCGCTCACGGCGGAGTTCGTCGCTCGCATCATCGCGCGAGAGCGGCCCCAGGCCCTGCTGCCCACGCTCGGCGGCCAGACGGCGCTGAATCTCGCCGTCGCGCTCGCGGAGGACGGCACGCTCGACCGCTTCGGCGTCGAATTGATCGGCGCCAAGATTCCCGCCATCCGCAAGGCGGAGGATCGCGAGCTGTTCAAGCGCGCGATCGAGTCGATCGGCCTCACGCTGCCCCGCTCGGGCTATGCGCGCACGATCGACGAGGCCAAGAGCATCGTGCGCAGCACGGGCTATCCGGCGATCATCCGGCCCTCGTTCACGCTGGGCGGCACCGGCGGCTCGATCGCCTACAACCCGGACGAGCTCGAGGAGTCGGTGCGCTGGGGACTGCAGATGTCGCCGCTGGGCACCGTGCTCATCGAGGAGTCGGTCATCGGCTGGAAGGAGTTCGAGCTCGAGGTCATGCGCGACCTCGCCGATAACGTCGTCATCATCTGCTCGATCGAGAACGTGGATCCGATGGGCGTGCATACCGGCGACTCCGTCACGGTGGCGCCCGCGCAGACGCTGACCGACAAGGAATACCAGCTCATGCGCGACGCCGCCGTCGCGATCATCCGCGAGATCGGCGTGGAGACCGGTGGCAGCAACATCCAGTTCGCGGTGAACCCCGAGGACGGCCGGCTGGTCGTGATCGAGATGAACCCCCGCGTGTCGCGGTCGTCGGCCCTCGCCTCCAAGGCCACCGGGTTCCCGATCGCCAAGATCGCGGCGAAGCTCGCCGTGGGCTATCGGCTGGACGAGATCCGCAACGACATCACGCGCGAGACACCGGCCTCCTTCGAGCCCGCCATCGACTACTGCGTCGTCAAGTTTCCGCGCTGGGCGTTCGAGAAGTTCCCGGAGGCCGATCGCACGCTGACGACGCAGATGAAGTCCGTGGGCGAGGCGATGGCGATCGGCCGCACGTTCAAGGAGGCGCTGCAGAAAGCCGTGCGCTCGCTCGAGCAGGATCGCTGGGCGCTCACGCTCGACCGCCCCGTCTCGGACGACGAGCTGCGGGCGCTGCTCAGCATCCCGAACCCGGACCGGCTGTTCGCCATTGGCGACGCGTTTCGGCGCGGGATGAGCACCGCCGAGATCCACGGTCTGACGCGCATCGATCCGTGGTTCCTCGAGAACATGCGCGAGCTGGTCGAGTTCGAGCCCGAGATCCGTCGCGCCGCGCTCACCGAGCCCGGGGTGCTCCGGCGCGCCAAGCAGCTCGGCTTCGCCGACCGCTGGATCGGTCGGCTCACCAGCACGCCGGAGGGCACGATCCGCGCGCTGCGTCTGTCTCACGGCATTCGCGCGACCTTCAAGACGGTCGACACGTGCGCCGCCGAGTTCGTCGCGCACACCCCGTATCTCTACTCGACGTACGAGGAGGAGGACGAGGCGCCCCCCACCGGGCGTCCCAAGGTCATCATCCTGGGCTCGGGCCCCAATCGCATCGGCCAGGGGATCGAGTTCGACTACTGCTGCGTCCACGCGGCGTTCGCGCTTCGCGAGCGCGGCGTCGAAGCCATCATGCTGAACTGCAATCCGGAGACGGTGTCGACGGACTACGATACGTCGGACCGGCTCTACTTCGAGCCGCTCACGCTCGAGGACGTGCTCAACGTCGTCGAAAAGGAGCAGCCCTTTGGCGTCATCGTTCAGTTCGGCGGGCAGACTCCGCTCAAGCTCGCCGTCCCGCTGCAGCAGGCCGGCGTGCCGATTCTCGGCACCTCGCCCGACGCGATCGACCGCGCCGAGGACCGGCAGCGCTTCAGCGAGCTGCTCCACACGCTCGGGCTCAATCAGGCGGCCGGCGCCACCGTGCGCGCGCTGGTCGAGGCCCGCGATGTCGCCCAGCGGCTCGGCTACCCGGTGCTCGTGCGGCCGTCGTACGTGCTCGGTGGCCGGGCGATGCGGATCGTGTACGACGACCAGGACCTCGTGCAGTTCGTCGGCGAAGCCGTCGAGGTCGCGCCCGACCACCCGATCCTCATCGACAAGTTCCTCGACGACTCGCTCGAGATCGACGTCGACGCCGTCGCCGACGGCGAGCGGGTGGTGGTGGGCGGCGTGATGGAGCACATCGAGAAGGCGGGCGTGCACTCGGGCGATGCGGCCTGTGCGTTGCCGCCCTACAGCCTCGATGACGGGCAGGTGAAGAACCTGCGTGCCCAGACCAAAGCGCTCGCGAAGGCGCTCGACGTGGTCGGGTTGATCAACGTGCAGTTCGCCATTCGCAACGAGACGATCTTCGTGCTCGAGGTCAACCCGCGTGCGTCGCGCACGGTGCCGTTCGTGTCCAAAGCGATCGGCCTGCCGCTCGCCAAGATCGCGACGTGGGCAATGCTGGGCGAGTCCGTGGCCCAGCTCGCGTCGATCGAGGAGCGCGAGCCGCGCCACATCGCGGTGAAAGAGGCGGTCTTCCCCTTCATCAAGTTCCCCGGGGTGGACATCGTGCTCGGTCCGGAGATGAAGTCCACCGGCGAGGTCATGGGGCTGGATCGCGACTTCCGCAAGGCGTACCTGAAATCGCAGATCGCGGCAGGCTCACCGCTGCCGACCAGCGGCAAGGTCTTCGTCTCGGTCAAGAACCGCGACAAGCGCGCGGTCACGACGCTGGCGCGGCGACTCGTCGAGATGGGGTTCACGCTGGGGGCCACGAGCGGCACCGCGCGAGTGCTCGAGCGTCACGGGATGACGGTGGAGCTCGTCCACAAAGTGCTCGAGGGCCACCGTCCCAACGTGGTCGATCTCATGAAGCGCGGCGACATCGCGCTCGTGTTCAACACGCCGGAGGACGGTCGGGCGCGCAAGGACTCGGCGGCCATCCGCCGGGCGGCCGTCAGCCTGAACATTCCCTACTACCTCACCGTCGACGGCGCCCAGGCCGCCATCGGCGCGATCGAGGCGCTGCTCAAGGGGGAGCATGGGGTGCGGAGCCTGCAGGAGTACCACACCGATGCGTGAGCGACTCTGGATTGCGCTCGACCTCGAGACGCTGAAAGAGGCTGACAGCCTGCTCGAGCGGCTGACGGGCGCCGGACTGCCGGAGGCGGTCGGCGTCAAGATCGGCTCGCAGCTCTTCACCGCGGCGGGCCCCGCGGCCGTCGAGATGGCCATCAAGCGCGGCTTCCCGGTGTTCCTCGACCTCAAGTACCACGACATTCCCAACACCGTGACCGGCGCGGTGCGTGAGGCGACGCGCATGGGCGTGGCCATGCTCAACGTGCACGCCTCCGGCGGTGTCGGGATGATGCGCGCCGCGGCCGAGGCCGCGACCACGGCGGCGAAGGACTTCGGTGTCGCGCGCCCCGTGTGCATCGGCGTGACCGTCTTGACGAGTCTCGACCGCCGGGGCCTCGACGAGATCGGCGTCACCGGCAACGTGGAGGCGCACGTGCTGCGTCTCGCGGAGCGCGCGCGTGAAGCCGGCCTCGAAGGATGCGTCGCCTCGCCGCAGGAGATCGCGCTGCTACGCCGCGCGCTCGGCCCCACCTGGCGCATCGTGAGTCCCGGCATTCGGCCTCAAGGGGGACTGGCCGCAGCCCAACGAGGGGGAGACGATCAGGCGCGCATTGCCACCGCCGCGGCGGCGGTCGGCGCCGGCGCGGACGCGATCGTGGTCGGCCGTCCGATCACCGCGGCGCCGGATCCGCATGCCGCCGCGGTCGCGTTGCTCGCCGAAATCGCGCGCGCTACGACGGCCTGACCTCGCCCGGCCCCCACGCCGCCTCGATCAGCGCCACGGCGTCCCCGAGCGCCCCGCGAATCGCCTGCACGTTGACCTGCTGATCGGCGAGGATCACGAGGTAGCCGATGCGGCTGCCGGCGAGAAACATCGTGCCGTCATCGGCCGAGAACATCGCGGTGGAGAACGACGGCCGTCCCAGTCGGGCTGCGCTCGTTTCGAGCTCGCGGCCGAGCGTGGCGGCCAGGGCGGCCACGGAATCCACCGTAACCGTTGGCGGCAGCTCGGCGGCGATGACGAACCCATCGGGGGCGACGAGCATCGCGCCGCGCACCCAGTGCAGCCGCTTCAGCTCCGTGACGATGTCCCGGACATGCCGGCCACGCGTGGCGCTATCGTGCTCGAGCGCGAGCTTGAGGCGCGGTCCGCTCATGAGACTCTCCTGGTCGGATCGACGGCCGGCGTGTTCACCGGCGTGGCTGGGTTCGATGCGGCGGCTACTCCCAGCTCGTGCAGCGTCGCAGACCAGAGGCGGTTCACGTCGAGCAGCCCCTGGGTGGGATCCGTCGTGCGCGGCAGCGTGAGCGAGACAACCAGATCGCCGTCGGTGCGGACGAAGACGGCATCGCCGCCGTCGTCGATGATGGCGCGATGCACGTGGCCGAGGGCACAGCGCTGCAGCGTCGCCCCCGCCAGTCGCACGACGCGAGTGAGCGCCTCCGACACTTCCCTGGCGTCCTCGGAGGCGGGCTGCGCCGCGAGGAGGGTGCCGTCGCTCCGACCGACGATCAGCGCGCGCCCCGTCCCCGGCAGCCGCAGACGGTCCACGCGTGGCGCGGGGCTGGCGGTCCGTGTCGGCGGCGCGGACTCGCTCGCCCGCAGCGCCTCCAGCAGCGCGGCCGCCTCGGGAAAGTCGGGATAGAACCGGAGCGCGCGACGCAACAGCTCGTGGCATGCGCGCGTATCACTCTCCTCGAGCGCGACGCGGGCCAGCCCGATCAGCGCGCGGGCATGGTTGGCGTCGTGACCGAGCACCCAGCGGAACTCGGCCTTCGCGGGCGCCGTCGCGCGCCGCGCGACGTGCAGATAGGCGGCGAGCAGATGCGCGTGGAGATTGTCCCGATCGAGCTCCAGCACGCGCGCGACGAGCGCGCTGGCCTCCGTGTAGCGTCCTTCGCGCCGGCTCTGCTCGGCCCGGCGCAGCGCCTCCGGCACGCTCTGGGGCGCGCGTTCGGCCGGCCGCCAGAGCCGTCTCAGCAGCGGCACGCTCGTCCTCCGCTCATGCGAGGGTCACCCGCAGCACCTCTTCCACCGTCGTCACGCCCTCCAGGACCTTCGCCATGCCCGCCTGGCGCAGCGTCTTCATGCCTTCCTTTTGCGCCTGCGCGCGCAGGTCGGCGGTGGACGCCTCTTCGAGGATCATGTCGCGCAGCGCCTCGGTGATCGGCATCACCTCGTAGATCGCCACCCGGCCCTTCATGCCGGTGAAGTTGCACGTCGGACAGCCGGCGCCGCGGTAGAACGCCACGGGCCCGCGCGACTGCGGCACGTGGCCGTAGCGCACCAGGTCCTCTTCGCGGCCCTCCACCGGCTGCCGACATTCCTTGCAGATCCGCCGTCCCAACCGTTGGGCGAGGATCATCAGCAATGCCGAGGACAGCAGGAACGTCGGGATGCCCATGTCGACCAGCCGCGCCACCGTCGAAGGACAGTCGTTGGTATGCAGCGTCGTGAACACCAGGTGACCGGTCAAGGCCGCCCGCACGGAGATCTGCGCTGTTTCCAGATCACGCGTCTCGCCGACGAGGATCACGTCGGGATCCTGGCGCAGGAACGAGCGCAGCACCATCGCGAACGTACGGCCGATGCCCTCGTTCACCTGCACCTGGTTGACACCCTTGAGGTTGTACTCGACGGGATCCTCGGCCGTCATGATGTTGTGGTCCGGCGAGTTGATCGTCGAGATGGCGGAATAGAGCGTGGTCGTCTTGCCGGAGCCGGTGGGCCCCGTGATGAGCACCATGCCGTAGGGCTGGTGGATCGCGTCGTTGAACTTCTCGTAGCTCCACGCATCGAAACCGAGCTTGGTGAGGTCGAGCTGCAGCGACTCCTTGTCGAGAATGCGCAGCACGGCCTTCTCGCCGTAGATCGTCGGCAGGACCGACACGCGGAAGTCGATCTCGCGCGAGCCGTGGCGCAACTTCATGCGCCCATCCTGCGGCAGGCGCCGCTCCGAAATGTCCAGGTTGGCCATGATCTTCAGCCGCGAGATGACCGCGGCTTCGACCTTCTTCGGCGGCGAGACCATCTCGTGCATCACGCCGTCGATGCGGAAGCGGATGCGGAAGTTCTTCTCGTAGGGCTCCCAATGCAGATCGGAGGCGCCGCGCCGGATCGCGTCGAGCAGCACCTTGTTGACGAACTTCACGACCGGCGCGCCCTCGGCCGCGTCGCGCAGCTCCACGACCTCGCCCTGGGCGCGACTCTCGTTCTCGTCCACGACCTCGACCGTGGCGTCCGTGAGCTCGGACAAGACGTCGTCCATGGAGCCCGTGGCGACCGGCCTGGCGTAGTGACGCTCGATGGCGGCGCGGATGGCCGCGCCCGCCGCGATGACCGGCAGCACCGTCAACCGCGTGGTGGCCGCGATCTCGTCCATGGCGACGACGTTCGTCGGATCCGACATCGCGACGGTCAGCGCGCCGTCGACGCGCGAGAGCGGCAGCACCTCGTGCTGCCGCGCGATGTGCGCCGGCACGAGCGCGAGGATGTCCGGGCTGATGGGCTGCTGGCGGACGTCGACCGACGGCAGCCCATGCTCTCGCGACAGCACCTCGACCAGTCGCTCCTCGGTGACCAGGCCGCGCCGCGCGAGCACGGCGCCGAGGCGCTCCTTGGAGCGGCGATGCTCGCGTAGTGCGTCGTGAAGCTGCTCCTGGGAGATCAGGCCCTCGGCCACGAGCAGCTCGCCCAGCCGTGCTCGACTGCGCTTACGCCCGGAGGGCGCAACACCGCCGCGCGCGGCGCCGGCGGCCTCGAGCGTGGCCGGCGCGCCCGCAAGCCGCACACGGGTGCTCGCGGGCACGAACGGCGGCGCAGGCGGCAACGACGATGCGGGCGGGATCGAGGGCGGCGGCGGCAGCGTCGGTGCCGGCGGGATCGACGGCGCGGGGGGCACGATCGGGCGCATCGGCGGCGGTGGAGGCATCGCCGCCGCTGCAGAGTCAATCTCGAGCGGCGGCGCTGGAACGGCCGGTGGAGACGGCGCAGTCGCACGGGCCGGCGCAGGCGCGCGGGAAGGCGCGGGCGCGCGGGAAGGCGCGGGCGCGCGCGACGGCGTGGCCGGCCGCGGTGGCGCGGCCGCCGCGCGCGGCGATGTCGGCGCCGGCGGCGACGCCGGCGCCTGCCGCCGCCGTCGCGTCGAGCCGCCCTGGCTCGGATCGACGCGTTCGATACGCTCGGCGGTCTCCATCAAGCGCTCGATGTCGCCCAGACGCGTGTAAATCTCGCGGAGCGCCTCGAGGACCGTGAGGTCTTCGGGGTTCTCCGCCAGCGCCGCCTCGAACATGTCGGCGCTGTCGCGCAGCTCGCGCTCCTCGGTGTCGTCAGGCAGGCCGCTGCCGGATGGCACTCCGCGCTTCCTCCGGGGTGAGCGGCGCGGCCAGGACACCCGTGTGGCGCGGCTGCCGACGGGCCTCGATGAGGATCGCGCCGAGGCCCTGGCTCGCCTCGCGCGCGAAGAGCCGCACCATGCCGACGGTGGTCCGCTCGTCGAAGATGGCGAGCAGGATCGTGTCCTCGTCGACGGTGCTGACGTGCAGGCTCTCCTTGGCACCTTCGTGGAACAGCACCGAGAACTCGCTCTCGCCGAGCAGACGTGCGAGGGCGGCCGTCGAGCTGAATGCTCCGGCGGCGAGCGCGGCGATCGACACCGTGTCGAGCGTGCGCGCGGCGCCGGCGATCGCGAGCGGCTCGCCGCTGCGCTCGATCAGCAGCACGGCGGCCGAGCCCGAGTCGCCGAGGAAGCGCTCGAGCACGCCGTCGATCCGCGCCGCGTCGGCTTCGTGGATGACGAGATCGTGTCGCATCATGACGCTCCTTCCTGAACCTGGCCGAACTCCCGGAGCATCACCATCCGGGACACCGTGTTCAGCGTGTCGAAGACACCCTTGCCCGTCACCGCGACCGCTTCGAACGCCGGCACGCGTCGCGCGCCCCGATTGAGCGTGTACTCGAGGTAGTCGAGTGGCGCCACGTCGGGGAGATCGCGCTTGTTGTACTGGACGACGTACGGGACGCTGACGAGATCCAGGCGGTACTCGCGGAGGTTCTCGTTGAGGTTGCGCAGGCTGTCGACGTTCTCCTTGAGTCGATCCCACTGCGAGTCGGCCACGAACACCACGCCGTCGACGCCGCGCAGGACGAGCTTGCGCGTCATGTTGTAGCGGCTCTGCCCGGGCACCGTGTAGAGCTGGAACTTCGTCGTGAAGCCGCGCACGCTGGTCGCCGACACCGGCAGGAAGTCGAAGAACAGCGTGCGGTCGTCGCCGGTGGCGAGGGAGATCATGTTGCCGCGATTCTCGTCGGGCAGACAACGGTGCACGAACTGCAGATTTGCCGTCTTCCCCGCCATCCCGGGGCCGTAGTAGACGATCTTGAAATTGATGACCTTCGCCGCATAGTTGATGATCGACACTCAGCGCGCCTCCAGCGCCGCCGCCGCGCGATCCGCCTCGCGCCACGCGCGTCCAGGACGCGCGACTGGGCCGGCGGCGGCGAGCAGCGTGGTGGCGTGCCCGCCGAGCGAGCGGACCAGGATGCGCCGTCGTCCCTGCCGGAAGATCACCGACATCAGCGCGCCGAGGTCGCCGTCGCGCGTGCGGCCGAGCCCATCCCAGACGGCGAGCGCGAGCTCGCCGAGATGCTCGGCCTCGCGGCCGGGCTCGCGGAAGACGTACACGCGCGCACCGCCGCCGGCTTCGGTCAGCACCGCGGGCTCCACCACGCCGAACGCGCCGAGCGTGCCGGCGACGCCGGCGACGCGTGGCTCGACGGCAACCGAGGACAGCGAGCGCGGCGGAAGCGCAGCCCCCTCGCCAGCCCGACCCGCGAGCCCGGCGGCACGCGCCCCGCGCAGCTCCAGCAGCGCGACGGCCGCACCCGGTCGGCGCGCGGCGACGACGATCGGTGTCGGGGCGGCGCTGACGACGATCGCTGCGCGCGCGGTGCGTACCGTGACCTGCTCACCCGCGGCGCCGCCGAGCAGACCCGCGACGCGCGCCGCCACCGCGGTCACCGCGTCGCGCGGCACAGTCGGCGCAATGAACGCCACCAGCGCCGTGCCGTCGACGATGCCGGACCACGATTCGAACGTCCCCGCGCCACTCATACACGCCGCGAGTCGCGCCAGGCCGTCACGGCTGATCACCTCCGGCGGCTCGCGCCGCGGCGCGGGTGGCGCCGGCGCAACGGGCGCCGGTGGCGGCGCGACGGGTGTCGGTAAAGCCGCGGCGATGCGTGTCAGGGGCGCACCCGCTACCGGTGGCGGCGGCGGCGCGGTGACTGGCGCGGGCGGCGGTGGAGGTGGCGCGACGGGCGCCGGCGACACCACCGGCGCAGGCTTCGGCGCCGGCGGACGTTGCGCGGGCGCCGCCGCCTGCGGCGGCGCGGTCACCGCGCTCGGCGAGAGCGCGGACGCACCGCTCGGCGTCGGGGCAGTCGACGCCGGCAGGTCACGCGGCACCGCCAGCGGCTGGAATGGCGGGGGAAACGCCTCGAGCCCGGGGATGTGATTGGCCGTCGGCCCGAGCGAGTACACGCCGCGGGGCACCTGTGGCAGCACGTCGTCGAGGGGCAGCGTGAGCTTGAGGTCGGGATAGGCGCGCCGGAACTCGACGTCGGACATTGCGAAGGCCAGCGCGGGAAACTGCGAGGCCACGATCGCCCAATCGATCTGCACCGCCCCTTCCGGCAAGAGCGCGAGCACGACCCGCCGGGGCACCGTGAGCCAGTGCGGCTCGCGCAGGCTCTCGGCGATGCGATCGGGAGGCAGGGTGAACGCGTTCTGCGGGAGCTGATTGGCGATCCGCTCGAAACGGATGCGCACGACCGCGTCATCGTCTTGAGGCGCAGCATCGAGCACGGGCGGTGATTGCACGGGCAGCGGCCGCGGCGCGGGGGTCGGCGGTACCGGCGGCGTGGCCGATGCGGAGGGTGAATTCGCCGCCTCCGCGGCAGTGTCGAAGCGTCGCGTGTCGCGCGCGAGCGGCATCTCCGATGACGCCAGGCCACCGATGCTCGGCCGGTGCCCCGCGCGCGCGGACCGCGACATGGGCCGCGGGGCGAGGACCCGGCCGCGAAACGGCGCGAGCGCGAGCGGCGTCGCCACGAGCGTGAGCGCCGGCGCGGGGCCGAGACGCGCGAACGCGTGCGCGAGCGCCGAGAGGGGCGTGACGTCGACGACGATCCAGAAGACGGCGGCTGCCGCGAGCCCGAGCAGCAGGTGGGTCAGGCAGGCGCCGCCGGTCCAGCTCAGGCGTCGCGCCGGCGACACGCGTCGCAGCATGAACAGCGAGAGCAGCGCATAGAACGGCGGCACCGCGACGATCGCCCAGATCGGCGCCACGCCCGCGTCGCCGAGGTCGAGCCAGAAGAGCGCGGTGGCAACGATGACGTAGGCGAGGGCCACACCCAGCGCGGTGAGCCAGCGTCCCAGCGACGAGGGTCGGTGACGGCTCACGTCACATCGCTCGCACGAGCTCGGGCAGCGCTCGTCGCGCGTAGTAGCGCACCTTGCCGAGCACGCTCGACTCACTGATGCCGATGGCGAGCAGGCCGGAGCTTCCCACGCCATAGAGGACGAGCATCCCCTTCTCGTACTCGAGGATTGCGCCCTGCAGGGGGCCGCGGCCGAGCTCGCGGCCGAGGCCCTCGGAGGACTCGGCCAGGCAGGCACTGAGCGCGGCGGCGACGTCCGCGTCCACGCCGGCGTTCGCGGTCGCTTCGACCACGAAGCCCTCGCGATCGGCGAGCACCGCCCACTGCACGCCGTCCATCGCGACGAAGTGCGCGAGGACTGCGGCGGCGCCCTCCGGCACCGGCGCCGCGTCGCGCTGAGGCGCCGCGTCGCGCTGGGGCGTCACGTCACGCTGAGGCATCGCGTCGCGCTGAGGCGCCGCGTCGCGCAGCGGAGCGGTGATGTCCGGGGCGGGCGCGGGCGCAGTCTCGCGGAACACCGGGGCCGCCGCAGGCGGGGCAGGCGTGTGCGCGAGCAGCGTATCGAGATGGCGAACCAGATCGTCCGCGGCGAACGGCTTGGCCAGGATGCCGGCCGATTGCGCGCGGGCCGCGCGCTCACGCACCTCGTCGTTCACGATGCCAGACATGAGCAGCACGGGCGTGTGGGCCAGCCGCGGATGGCGCTTGATGAACTCGCAGATCTCGTAGCCGTCGCGATCGGGCATGACGACGTCGCACACGACGATATCGGGCGTGTCGCGCTCGAGGCGGTCGAGGGCCTCACTGCCGGACGCGGCGCACACGACGTCGATCTGCCGGCCAGCCAGCGCGCGCTCGACAACCTTCCGCACGCTGAGGCTGTCGTCCACCACCAGTACCTTCATCATCCGCGTCTCTCCTCGTCCATCGCTCTCGCGACGTCGAGCAACAATTGCTCGACCCCGCGAACGACCGTCCTTGGCTGGCTGACCAACTCGTTCGGGTGGACCGGAATGAAGCAGAACTTGCCGCCGCGCTCTCGGTGCGACGCCGTGACCAGCGCGCCGAATGCCGCCTCACCCGCCTGCCCGCCGTACTCGGCGTGCGTCACGCGGCCACCCTCGAAGACGATGAGCCCGCCGCCGGTGCTGAGGACCAGCAGGAGCCGCCCGGTCTTTCCGCCGACGGCAATGGCCTGCGTGAGCTCTTCGATCTCGAGCACGCCGAGCGCGCCCTGAAACGTGCGCGCCCCGGCAGTCGTCCCCACGGCGTCGAGCCCGGCCATTGCCGGCATCGCGCTGGACGAGGCGGCCGGCGCGGTGGTCGCCGCCGGCGGAGGCGCGACCGGCGGCGGTGCGACAACCGCCGGTGGTGGTGGCGGTACAACGGGTGCGATCGATCGCGGCGGCGGTGCGGCGGTCGGCTGCGGCGCGCGAGGCGCGATGAGCGGCCGCTGCGGCGGCGGCGCGATGACTCGCGATGGCGCGACCGGCCTCACCGACGGCGCGACGAGCGGTGGCGTCGGAGCGACCGACGTCGGCGCCTGAAGGAACGGCGACGTCGCGTCGTGCTGGCGACGCAAGAGCTGAACGACGCGCGTGACGATCGTGGCATTGCTCAGCGCGTCCGGCAGCAGGAGATCCACGCCGGCGGCGGACGTCTGGGTCGGCGCGCTCTCCCCCGGCCCCACGATGAGGACGAAGCGGATTTCCTTCGTGGAGGGGTCGCTGCGCACGATGGCGCACAGCTCGTGGCCCTCCATGTCCCCGAGACGCGCGCGGCTGATGATCACATCCTGCGTGTTCCACTCGAGCATGGTGAGCGCGAACGACGCGCTGCCCGCGATCGAAACGGCCGCGCCTCCCGCCTTGAGCGCCTGCGCCAGGACCGGCGCACGCTGTGGATCGGGATCGACGAGCAGCGCCCTCACCCGGACACCACCGACGTGACGAGGGTCACGAACGCGTGCTCCTCGACGGGCTTGGTCACGTAGTGGGCGACACCGAGGCTCTTGGCCAGCGCGACGTGCTTGTCACCCGAGCGCGTGGTGAGGACGATCACCGGCAGATCGCGGGTCGCGGGCCGGCGGCGGAGATCGTCGATCAGCTCGTAGCCATTCATGCGAGGCATCTCGAGGTCGGTCACGACGACGTCGTAGGTGTTCTCCGCCAGCCGCACCAGTGCGTCGGCGCCGTCGCCCGCGGTGGTGACGTCGAACCCGGCCTTCTCGAGCATCTGGCCCACGAACCGGCGCACGCTGACCGAGTCGTCGACCAGCAGCACACGGCTGCGAACCACCACCTCATCCAGTGCGTCGATGCGGCGGGCGGCACCGCGCCGCATGGTCGTGCGGCCGGTGGCCGCGACGAGCGCGCCGGGATCGAGCAGCAGCGTCACGCGTCCGTCGGCGCCGACGCTGGCTCCGCCGTAGGGGCCGACGCCTTCGAGGAAGCCGCCGATCGGCTTGATGACAATGTCCTGCTTGTGGAGGATTTCGTCGACCTCGACGGCAATGACACGGCCCGCGCCGCGCACCACGAGCACCGGCCGCCGGGCGGGAGGCGACGCCCGCTCGACGCCGAGGAGGGTCGAGAGCGGCACCAGGTCGACGAGCTCCTCGCCGACCACGAGCGTTTCGCCGCGCGCGCCCGTGCGGATGTCGTCGGCACGCGCCTCCATGACCACCTGGACGGCGTTGAGCGGCACTGCGAGCCGCTCCTCACCGACCATCACCATGAGCGCTTCGGACACCAGCAGCGTGAGCGGCAGCCGCAGCGTGAACTTCGTGCCCTCGCCAATGACACTGCGCACCTCGACGTCGCCGTTGAGGCGTCGAACGTTGGTCCGGACCACGTCCATGCCCACGCCGCGACCGGCGGCCGTCGTCACCGCTGCCGCCGTGCTGAAGCCGGGCAGGAAGATCAGATCGAGGATCTGCGCCTCGTCGAGCTCGGCGTCCGCGGGTATGAAGCCCTGGTCGACGGCCCGTCGCCGCAGGACGTCCGGATCGATACCCCGGCCGTCGTCGGCGACCTCGACGAGCACGGCGCCGCCTTCGTGCGCGGCGGACAGCGTCACGGTGCCGGTGGGCTCCTTGCCGAGCGCGCGGCGCTCGTCGGCGGCCTCGATGCCGTGCGCCATGCTGTTCTGCACCAGGTGCAGCAGCGGGTCGACGATCTGCTCGATGATCGACGTGTCGAGCTCGACGGCCTCACCGCGCGTCTCGAAGCGCACGGCCTTGCCCGCGTTGCGTGCGGCCTCCTGGCCCTGGCGCACGAATCGGCCGAACAGACTGCCGATCGGCACGAGGCGTGCCCGACCGATCTCCGTCCGGAGCGCACCGGTGATGCGATGCACATGCGCCGTGTCGTCGCGCAGCACGCGCGTCATGAGGGTCAGCTCGGACTGCAGCTCGGCGATGTCCGCCGCGATCTCGGCCACCGTGCGGGCGAAGACCGCGGCATCGTCGTAGCGATCGAACTCGAGCTCGGCGAACATTTCCGAGACGGACAGGCCGACGCCCGGCGCCCGCCGCGAAGATTCCGCGGGGCGCCGCGCGTCGAATTGCCGCAGCTCGAAATCGGCGACGCAGTGGGCCAGGCGCGCGCGGCTGGCCAGCAGCGCCGCGGCCACGCGGTCCATCTCGTCCAGACGTCGCTCCACCCGCTCGCGTCCGATCACCACCTCGCCGATGAGATTCATCAGCGAGTCGAGCCGCTCGAGATTGACGCGGATGGTCTGGCGCGGGGGGCGGCGCGGCGCGGCACGCGGCGCCGCGGGTCGTGGAGCGCTCAACAGCGCCGCCAGCGGTGACAGCGCAGGCACCACGGGCTCGGGGACGATCGGTGTCGGGACGCTCGGAGCCGGCGCAACCGGTTCGGCGACGGAAAGCGCGCTTGGCTCCGCCGCGGCGGGGATCGCGGCCGGCGGCGCAACCGGCTCGACGCCAGCCGATGCATCGAGCAACGCGTCGAGCCGCGCGCGCACGCGGCCGACGATCTCGGTCATGTTCGCGCGCGGGTCGGGAGCGAGACCGAGCATGAGCCGCAGCACTCCATCGGCGGCGAACAGGATCTCGACCGCCGCAGAGGTCAGCGGACGACTGCCCTCACGTGCGGAAACCAGTACGTCTTCCATGCGGTGCGCGACTTCGCCGACGCGCGTGCACCCGACGACGTACGCGGCTCCCTTGAGCGTATGCACCGCGCGGAACAGCCGCGCCAGCGCGTCGTCGTCGTCGACGCGCTGCTCGAGGGCCCCGAGCGTCGCCGTGACGCCCTCGAGGTGCTCGGTCGCTTCGGGCAAAAAGTAGGACACCACGTCGGGATTGTTCGCGTAGAACCCTTCCAGCTCGGCGCGGAGCGGATCGGCCGAGGCCGATGGACCCTCGACCGGCGGGGCCGCGACGGGCCGCGGCGGCGGCGCGGGCGCAGCCGGCATCGGAAGGGCCGGCATCGCGGGCGTCAGGACGGCGGCCGTCGCGGGCGCCGGCGCCGGCGTGCCTCCGCTCGCCGCCGCGTCGAGCGCCCGCTTGAGCGGGCCGACGAGCGTGGTGAGCCGATGGAGATCGGGCGGATGCGCGGCCAGCACCTGCTCCACCTCGGCCGCGAGCGCCGAGATGTTCGGAAATCCGTGCAGCGAGGCGGCGCCCTTGAGCCGATGCGTCACGACGAAGAGCTCGTCCATGCCCCCCGGGCGTGCGCGCGTCGCCGCCGCGCCTTCGAGCGCGGCCACCGTGTCCCATGCCTCCATCAGGAAGATGGAGCGGAGGAACTCCTGTTCGGCCGGCTCGGCCATCGCTCCTCTCTAGTTCGTCGCCAGCTTGAACCGCGAGAGGCTTCGCGTGAGCTCGTCCGCCAGTTTGACCAAGTCGTCGACCGTGCGCCGCGTCTGCAGCACGGCCTGCTCCGTGTGCACGGCGACTTCGGCGATGGAGCGCATCGCGCGCACCACGCCGTCGGCGCCACGCACCTGCTGCTGCGAGGACGCCGAGATCTCCTGCGCGAGCTCGGCGGACGTCTTGGAGATCCCCGCGATCGACTTGAGGCTCTCCTCGGCGCGGATCGTCACCTTGTAGCCGGCCTCGACCTCGCGCGTGCCCTCTTCCATGGCGACCACCGCCTCCTGCGTCTCGGCCTGGACGGCGCGGATACGGGCGGCGATGTCCTTGGTGGCCTTGGCGGCGCGCTCGGCCAGCTTGCGGATTTCGTCGGCGACGACCGCGAACCGCACGCCGGACTCGCCGGCGCCGGCCGCCTCGATCGCAGCGTTCAGCGCGAGCAGGTTCGTGTGGGACGCGATTTCCTCGATCGTGGTCACGATCTCGGAGATCTCGAGCGAGCGGTCGCCGAGGCTCTTGATGCGCTTGGAGATGACCTGCACCTCGTTGCGGATCCGCTGCATGCCGGCCAGGCTGTCCCGCACGGCGCCCTCGCCGCGGCTGGCGGCGTCGAGCGTCTGGCCGGCGGCATTGGCCGCCGACGCGGCGTTGCTGGCGACGAGCTGCACCGAACGCGACATCGTCTCCACCTCGCGGCTGACGGTGGTCGCTTCGCGCGCCTGCTTCTCGGCGCCGCTGGCCATCTGATCGGTGGCGCCGAGCATGTCGTTGGCGCTGGCGGCCACGCGGAGCGCCGCGTGGCGCACGTCGGAGAGCAGGGCGCCGATCTCCTCGACCATCAGGTTGACGGCGTCCACGACGTTGCCGAGCACGTCGGGCGTGACCTCGCCGCGCTGCCGCAGGTCGCCCTGCGCGATCTGCGTCACCGTCTCCAGGAAGACGCCGATGTTGCGCTGCAGTTCTTCGCGTCGCTTGCGCTCGTCGTCGCGCTCGGCCTCGGTGAGAACCTGCGACCGAAGGCGGGTGACGGTGTCGTTGAAGGTGCGCGCGAGCTGACCGATCTCGTCGCGCGAGCGGACGCGGATGGTGTGCGAGAGATCGCCGCGACCGACCTGCTCGGCCACGCGCACGATCTCGCCGAGCGGGCGCGTGAGCCGGCGGGCGAACACGGAGCCGGCGACCACGGCGGCCAGCGCCACGATGCCGAAGACGGCCAGCAGGCTGAGGCCGGACTTGGCGGCCGCAGCTTCGATGCTCGACTTGTCCATGCCGACGCGGACCGTGCCGAGCTGGCCGCCGAGCATCGGGACACCGATGTCGATGATCGAGCGCGTGGCGCCGGTCACAGGATGCGCGTAGCGAATCTCACGGACCTGCTTGGCGGCTTCGCCGGGCACCAGGTTCTTCTCGATGAGGTCGGGGGGGACCACGGGATGGAACGTGTGCGCGATGAGCGTCTTCTGCGGGTCGTAGACGATGACGTAGGCCACGCCGGCGATCGAGACGAACTGGTCGATGAGGGCCTGGACCGTCGACGCGTCGCGGTTGACGATGAGGTCGACGCCGGAGGACGCCAGGCTGTTGGCGATGGCGGTGCCCTTGGACGTGAACTCCTCGGTCATCTGCTGGCGCAGCGTGCGGACGGACATGTACCAGGTGATCACGGCCAGCGGGACGAGGACGATCGTCAGCAGGACGATCATCTTCGTCAGCAGGCCGAATTTGATGCGCAGATTGATCATCGCCGCTCCCCTCAAACCTGGACCGCCGCCGCCCAGTCGGCGATCGGCACCCAGCGGTCACCCTCCACGCGCGTGAAGTACACGGAATCGAGGCCCTGATGTCGTTCGGGACCGAATGTCAGTGCTGCACCGATGCCGAGGTCGAAGTTGCGGAGCGACTCCAGCGCCAGCCGGAACGCCGCGCGCGTGAGCTGCGGGCCCGCGCGCCGCAGCGCCTCGACGATGACCTTGGCGTTCATGAACCCCTCGAGGCTGATGAAGCTCATCCGCTGCACGGTGTAGTTCGGGTCGCGGAGCGCGTCGGGCACCGCGGGGTTATGACGCTCCATGAAGGCGCGGTACTCGGCGACGCCCGGCAGGGCCGCGTCGTCGTAGCTGGGCACCACCTGCGAGTTGATGAGCGCCCGGGTGTAATTGCGCCCGGTGCTCTTGCCGTGCTTGACGAGCAGCCCGAGCATCGCGTCCGAGCCGACGAACGAGAGATTGGAGATCGGTGCCAAAAACCCGGCGTCGCGTGCCGACCGCACGAACGCGCCGCAGCCCTGATAGGCGCCGGTGCACAGCACGACGTCCACGCCGGCCTTCTGGAGCGCGTTCACGGCAGGCGTCATGTCGTCGGTGAACTTCGCGCCGCGCGCATAGGTCGCCTCCGCCGCGATCCGTGCGCCGTGGAGCGCCAGTCCGCGCGCCACGCCGTCGGTGCCGCTGCGACCGTAGGGGTCGATCTGATAGAACACGCCGAAGCTGCGGGCGCCGAGCGACCAGAAGCGCTCGACCAGCGCCATCATCTCCTGCCGGTACGAAGCGCGGATGTTGAAGACCTGCTCGACGTAGGGCGACTCGCGCTGCGGCTGGGCGCCCGTGAAGTTGCCGACCAGAACCACCTGCTGCTCCGCGTAGCGCTTGATCACGGGCAGCGCGCGCGTGAGGGTCGGCGTGCCGACGTAGTTCGACAGCGTGAAGACCTGCTCCTTCTCGAGGAGCTGAATCGTGTTCTTGATGCAGGGGTTCGGCTCGTAGTTGTCGTCGAGGGCCAACACGGTGACGCGACGGCCATGCACGCCGCCCCGCAGATTGATCTCGTCGTAATACGCCTCGGCTCCGCGATAGAACTCGGTCCCGAGACCGGCGGCCGTCCCGCGAAACGCCGCGCTCATGCCGATGCGGATCTCGGCCGCGCTCACGCCGGGCACCGGCGGGGCGGGCGCGACCGGTCGCGGCGCGACCGGCGCGACCGGTGGATTCTCGATGGGGATCGGGCGGCCCGCCGGGCGCGGCTGCGCCGCCGCGCGGCGCGCGGTGGCGAACGCCGTCGTGCCGGCGAGGAAGCCGAGGAAGCGTCGTCGATTCATGGCTGAGCCTCCGGGCCGGCTGGCGCCCACGGCGCACGAAGCGCCTCGAGCAACCGCGCGGCATCGAGCAGGATGGCGGGCTCGTCCGGGCGCGGCACGAGACCGACGGCGAATGTCTTCAATGGACCCTCGGGAAGGTCATCGGCGGGTAGCGGCGCGTCGAACCACTCCAGACCCAGCACGCCGTCGATCGGCACCGCCGCCTCCAGGCCACCGGCGGTGAGGACGATGGCCGCGCTCCCGGGCCTCGTCGGCTTCGGGGCGAGCGCGAGCGCGGGCCGCGCGTCGGCGACCGCAAGCACGGTCCCGCGCAGATTCGCCACGCCGAGCAGCGGGGCGGGGGCGCCGGGCACGGCGCCGAGCGTCTGGAGGGTCATGATCTCGCGCGCGTCGCTCACCTCGACGGCGAGGGTGCGGCCGCTCATCGCCATCACGCAGGCGCGGCGTCGATGCGCCCCCGGCAGCGTGACGTCCACAGAAGAAGGCGTCGCGTCGCTTGCGGTTACCGCGTCGGACAACGGCGCGACACCGGGGACGACGGCGTCGTCAGCGGGCAAACCGGTTCACCACGCTCAGCAGCTGGTCCGCCGTGAACGGCTTCGCGAGGTATTCGTCGGCGCCCTGCTTCTTGCCCCAGACGCGATCGCTCTCCTGATTCTTCGAGGACACGAGCACGATCGGCGTGGCCTGCAGACGGGCATCGCGTCGCAGCGCGCGCAAGATCTCGTAGCCGTTGCGGCGCGGCATGACGATGTCGAGCAGCACCACGTCGGGGTGTTCGGCCTGCATCTGATCCTCGAGCTTCTCGCCGTTGCTCAGCGACACGACATCGTGTCCGGCGTTGCGAAGGATCGACTCCATGAGCTTGAGATCGGAGTACGCATCGTCCACCACCATCACCTTCGCCATGCGCGCGGGCCTCCCTTGCTGGAGCGGTGTCGTGGGCACAAGTGCAACGGCGCTGCCACAAATGGTCGGCGGTGACACGGTGTTGGCAATCCGAACGTTAGCGTCGATGACATGTCCGATCGCGCGCGGGCGCCGCGTCAGAGCGCGGCCGCGCTGGCATCGCGCGCATGCTTGGCACGCCAACTTGACGCGCGCCCGGCGGCGCGCGGGCGCGTTGGCATATCATGAGGCCATGACGACACTGAGCGAGCGGGAGACGCTGGACCTCTACGAGAAGACCGGCGCGCTCATGCGCGGCCACTTCCGCCTGACGTCGGGGTTGCACTCGGACATCTATCTGCAGTCGGCACTGGTGTTACAGCATCCCGAGCACGCGGCACGACTCGGCGAGGCGCTCGCGGCGCCCTTCGGCGGCGATCGCGTTCAGGCCGTGCTGGCTCCCGCGATCGGCGGCATCCTGGTGGCCCACGAGGTCGCGCGGGCCCTCGGCGTCCGCGCCCTGTTCACGGAGCGCGAGGAAGGCGTAATGCGCCTGCGCCGCGGGTTCACGCTCACCGCGGGCGAGCGCTGCCTCGTGGTGGAGGACGTCATCACGACGGGCGGGTCGACGCGCGAGGTCGTGCAGTGTGTGCGCGGCAGTGGCGGCGAGATCGTGGGCGTCGGCTCGCTGATCGACCGTAGCGGCGGCGGCGCCGGGTTCGACGTGAAGCGGACCGCGCTTGCGACCGTGACGGCCACGACGTGGCCGCCCGAGTCGTGTCTGCTCTGCAAGACCGGCAGTCGCGCGGTGAAGCCCGGCAGCCGCAGCTGACGAGGCCGGGCGCTCAGTATTCGGGCGGCGCGTACACCGTGACGAGAAAGAGCGGCGCGCCTCCCGGATTGCGGACGTGATGGCGCGCACCCGCGCGAATGAGCGCAAGCGTCCCCGCGGCGACCCTCCGGTCCTCGCCGTCGATCCTCAGGATGCCCTCGCCTTCGACGATGTAGATGATCTGATCCGCGCGATGCGTTTCCTCGGGCCCCGCGTCCGCGCCGGCGGCGATCGTCATGACCGCCGTCTGGCTGCGCGATGTCGTCTGCAGCACGCGGAAGAAATCGCCTCGATACCGGGTGATGTCGCAGACGTCCATGCCGTCCTCCAGATGCTCAGGGCCCCAGCAGCCCATTGCGCGCCATGACGACGACCAGCCAGAGCAGCTGGCCCGCCACGAACACGGTGAGCCCACGGTCGCGGCCGCGACGAACCTGCGTGCGGTACTGCCAGACAGCGCCGGCGACGGCCAGGGCGGCGAAGAATCCGCCGTCGTAGCGCGTGAGCAGACCATAGTGCGCGGCGAGGCCGCCGGCGAGTCCCCACAGCACGTAGGCCGTGAGCCAGAGCGCGATCACGGAGCCGAGAATCGACAGCCGCGAGCCCGACCAGCCGAGCGCGCGCGCCACCGTCACGGCGGCAACCGCGCCGAGGACGAGCACGGCGCCGACGGCCAGCGTCCAGCGCGTCATGCGCGCTCCGTGCGGTACTCCGGTCGCCAGCGCAGCAGCCGCCGCTCGAGCTGCCTGATCCCGAGCGCCATGACGATGCCGATCAGCCCGAGCGAGACGAGCGCCACCATCATGTCGGCCGCGTTGAGCGTGCCCAGCGACTGGGTGATGAGATATCCGAGGCCGCCGCCCGACTCGCCGCCGAGCAGCTCGCCGACCACGACGCCGATCAGCGCGAACGAGATCGAGGGCGTGAGCGCGGCGAACGTCCACGCGAGCGCCGAGGGAATGACGACCGTGCGGAGAATCTGTCGCTCTCCGGCGCCGAGGAAGCGCGCGGAGTGCACCAGGTCGGCGTCCACGGCCCGCGCGCCTTGGAAGGTGTTGAAGAAGACGATGAAGAACACGATCGTCCACGCGAGCACGACCTTCGCCAGCAGGCCGAAGCCGAAGATCATCGTCACCAGCGGCACCAGCGCGATGCGCGGCAACGAGTTGAACGCGACGATATAGGGCTCGAAAACTCGGGCCAGCCGATCGTGGCGCCCGAGCACCAGTCCGGCCACGAAGCCGGTCGAGACACCGACCGCAAAGCCCCACAGCGTCGACTGCACGGTCGAGAGCGCCATCTGCCAGAGGCTCAACCGGACCTCGCTGGACGTCAGGTAGACGAAGCGGCGGGCGATGGCCGACGGGCGGCTGATAAAGAAGGGATCGATCCAGTAGAGCCCGGGTGTTCGGCTGATCGCTTGACGCGCGTCAGCCATTCCCACGCGGTGAGCAACGCGATCAGGATTGCCACGCGCCAGAGCATCACGCGTGCCCGGTCACTCACGATCGCGCCCCCGCCGCGAGCTCTTCGCCGAGCACGTGCCAGAGCCGTCCATACTCCCGCGCGTACTCGTCGCTCTCGCGCAGGGCGATGACGTCGCGCGGCCGGCTCAGCTTCACCTCGTGCACCATCTTCACGCGCCCCGGCCGGCGGGTCATGACCACGATGCGATCGGCCAGGGTGATCGCCTCCGACAGGTCGTGGGTGACGAAGATCACCGTCTGGCGGCGCGCCTCCCACAGCGCGAGCAGCTCGGCATGCAGAGTGAGCTTCGTATGCGTGTCCAGGGCGCCGAACGGCTCGTCCATCAGCAAGATCTCGGGATCGACGACGAGCGTTCGCATGAGGGCCACACGCTGCCGCATGCCGCCCGACAGCGTGGCCGGGAACGCGTCCTCGAAGCCCTCCAGTCCGGCCAACGTAACGGCCTCGCGAACCCGCCGCGCGCGCTCCGCCGACGCCACGCCGCGATACTCGAGGCCAAGGCCGATGTTGCGCGCGACCGTGCGCCATGGGAACACGGTGTCCTTCTGAAAGACGTAGCCGACGCGCGGCGGCGCGGCGCCGCTGACCGGCGCATCGTCCACGAGCACCGCGCCACTCGAAGGCGAAACGAGCCCGCCGATCATGTTCAGCACCGTCGATTTGCCGCAGCCGGATGGACCGACGATGGCGACGAACTCGCCCTCGAGCACCTCGAAGGACGCGCGATCCACCGCCGGCACCTCGCGCCCGCCGGCGCGGAAGGTCTTGGTGAGCTCTTGAACGACGACGCGAACGCGCCGCGCGCTCAGGACTTGAACTTCGTCCGGGCCTTCTTCACGAAGGTCATGTCGATCGCCTTCGCGTATGGGACCGGCTTGTCGATCGCGAGCGGGACCCAGACTTTCATGCCATTGGCGTACGACGCGTCGTCGATCACGAAGTCCCAGTCGAAGATCGTCCGGTAGTACTTCACCGAGCGCAGCACCACCTCGCGGCTGAAGGTGTCCATGTACGGCTTGTGCAACAGCTCCACAACGTCGTCGTCCTTGGCGCGGTGGATCCATTGCTGGGCGCGATAGCACGCGTTGACGTAGCCCTGCACCAGGTCGGGCGACTTTTCGACCGTCTCGCGCAGGGCATAGCCGACCGTCACCGGGATGGGTCCGCCGAACACCCGTGTCCACGCCTTCTCGTCCTGGACGTCGTAGACGGCGTGACCGAAGCCTTCCTCCTCCGCCGCCCACTGCCACTCCGGGACCGCCATGATCGCGTCGAACTTCCCCGCCTTCAGTCCGCCCAGCATCGTCGTAGACGCGCCGCCGCTCACCCATTCCACGTGCTCGTTGACGGCCTTGCCGTCAGGCGCCTTGACGCCCTTGAGCACGTAGACGCCGTACACGTACGTCCCGGACCCGATCGCGGTCGCAGCGACGACGGCCTTGCGGCCGACCAGCTTGGCGTCTCCCAACGCCTCGACCGACTTCACACCGCGGTCGAACAGCTCCTTGCGCACCACGATGTTGGCGTACGAGCAACGCGTGTCGGTCGCAAAGAGGATCACCGCGTCCTTGCCCTTCTCCGTGATCTTCAGCGGATGGTTCGAATCACCCAGCGCAAACATCGCCTGTCCGGCGGCGAGCGCTTGCACGACCTTCGCCCCGCCACCCGGCACGATGAACGAGGGCACCGCCACGCCCTCCTCCTCGAAGAACTTCTTCTCCTTGGCCACGAGATGCTGGCCGTAGACGAACGTCGAGACGCTGTGCGAGACGGTGATGGGCTTCGGGGCCTGTGCGAGCACCGGTACCCTGCGGCCGGCCACGACCGCCGCAGCGCCGGCGGCGGTCAAAAAGCGACGACGGGTCCACGTCATCGGATCCTCCTAAAATCGCGACCGATTGCGGACGCGCCCGGTCGTCGGGATGCCGAGCGTACGCCCGCCGCCACGCGTCTGTCAACCGCAACATATTGACACTACAGAGAATTTCGGCGATGCTGGGGTCTCCTAATGGTCCGGAGCATGACGGGGTTCGGACGGGCGGAAGCAACTGGTGACTCGATCGCCGTCACCGTCGAAGCCCGATCGGTCAACCACCGCCACCTCGATGTCGCGCTGCGGCTGCCGCGTTCGCTCGCCCCGCTCGAGCTCGACGCCCGTCGCGTCGTACAGGGTCGGCTGGAACGCGGTCGCGTCGACATCACCGTGCAGTTGACCTCGCTCGGAGGCGGCACACAGCGCGTGCAGGTGGATGCCGCCCTCGCCCGCGAATACGTCGCACGCGCACGCGCGCTGGCGATGGAGCTCGGGCTCGAAGGGACGCCGAACCTGACCTGGGTGCTCGAGCGGCCCGGGGTCGTGCGCACCGAAGAGCCGGAACCGGCTGAGCCCGCGGCGCCGTGGCCGTTGCTGGCGGAGGCGCTCGGCCGCGCGCTCGACGAGCTCGTCGCGCGGCGCACGGCGGAAGGCGAGCGACTGGTCGAGGCGCTGCGTACGCTGCAGGCCGAGCTCACGACGGCGGTCGACGTCGTCGCCGCGCGCGCGCCGGCAACGGCGGTGCGCCGCGAAGAGCGCCTGCGCGAGCGACTGCGCGCGCTGCTCGCCGAGACGGCCATCGACCAGGGGCGTATCGTGACTGAAGCCGCCATCTGGGCGGACAAGACGGACGTGACGGAGGAGCTGGCGCGCTTGCGCGCGCATCTTTCGGAGTTCACCCTGCTGCTGGACAAAGGCGGTCCGGTCGGACGGCCGCTCGATTTCCTGATCCAGGAGTTGAACCGCGAGGTCAACACGGTCGCGTCGAAAGCCGACGACCTCGAGATGAGCCAGGCGGCGCTGGCGGCGAAGGGCGTGCTGGAGAAGATCCGCGAGCAGGTACAAAATCTTGAGTAGTCGCGCGGGCGCGCGGATCGGGCGCCGGGGGACTCTCTTCGTCGTGTCGGCCCCCTCGGGCGCCGGCAAGACCACGCTCTGTCGCGAGGCACGGCTCGTCATTCCGGACCTCGCGTATTCGGTCTCGGCCACCACGCGTGCGCCGCGCCTCGGTGAGGTGAACGGTGTCGACTTCCGCTTTGTCAGCGAGCGCCAGTTCCGCTCCATGCTCGAGCGCGGTGAGCTGGCCGAGTGGGCGACCGTGCACGGCAACCTGTACGGCACGCCGTCCAAGCCGCTGGAGACCGCGCTCGCCGACGGCAAGGACGTGCTGCTCGACATCGACACGCAGGGCGCGGCCCAGCTGCGCCGCCGGTATACCGAGGCCGTCCTCGTGTTCATCGTGGCGCCGTCGATCGCCGAGCTCGAGCAACGCCTGCGCGAGCGCGGCGCGGACGCCGAAGGCGATATCGCGCGGCGCCTGGCGCGCGCGCGCGAAGAGATCCGATTGTGGCGCACGTACGATTACCTGATCGTCAACCGGGACGTGAAAGAGGCGATGGACCAGCTGCTCGCCGTCATCCAGGCCGAGCGCTGCCGGATCACTCGTCTGTCCCTCACGCTCCCCGACCTGGAGGTCCCCGAGTGATGTCCTTTCCTTCGCTGGAGTCGGCGCTGAACAAGGTATCCAACCGCTATCTCCTCGTGGTGCTCTCGGCCAAGCGGGCGCGGCAGCTCAACCGAGGCGCACCGCCGCGTGTCGACAGCAAGCACAAGAAGCCGACCAGCTCGGCGCTCGAGGAGATTGCGGCCGCGAAGGTGGAATATCGCATCAAGGACGCGGACGAGACGCCGAAGGCGTAAGTCGTGAGATTCGACGAGCGGGAGCTCGTGCTCGGCGTCACGGGCTCGATCGCCGCCTACAAGGCGGTGATCCTGCTCCGCGAGCTGACCCGGCTCGGCGCGAAGGTGAGCGTCTGTCTCACCGAGCACGCGGCCTCCTTCGTCGGCCCGCTGACGTTCCGGACGCTCTCGGGTCGTCCCGTGCTGACCGACCTGTTCGATCCGCAGAGCGAGGACGCCGTCGAGCACGTGGCGCTGGCCGAGCGTGCGGCGGCGATCGTCGTGGCACCGGCCACCGCCAACCTCCTCGCCAAGGCCGCCCACGGCGTCGCGGACGATTTCCTCACGACGCTGCTGCTCGCCGCCCGCTGTCCGGTGCTGATCGCGCCGGCCATGGACGGCGGGATGTGGGAGCATCCGGCGGTGGCCGCCAACGTCGCCACGCTGCGCGCGCGCGGTGTGACGGTGATGGAACCGGACGCGGGTGCGCTCGCGTCGGGACTGAGCGGCCGCGGTCGCCTGCCGGACCCGGAGGCGATCATCGCCGCGCTCATGTCGGTGCTCGCGCCGACGCAGGACCTCATCGGCGAAAAGGTCGTCGTCACCGCCGGGCCGACGCGAGAGCCGATCGATCCGGTGCGCTACATCTCCAACCGCTCCTCCGGCAAGATGGGCTACAACATCGCGGCGGCCGCGCTACGCCGCGGCGCTGACGTCACGCTCGTGTCCGGGCCCACCGCGCTCACGCCGCCGGCCGCGGCCACGTTCGTTCCGGTGCAGACGGCGGAGGAGATGCGCGAGGCGGTCCTGCATCATCTGGCCGGCGCCACCATCGTCATCAAGGCGGCGGCCGTCGCGGATTACCGCGTGCGCCGCCCGTCGGACATCAAGATCAAGGGCAAGCGCGATCTCACGCTGGAGCTGACGCCGAATCCCGACATCCTCGCCGAGGTCGCCGCCGGGCGCTCGGGCGCGTTCGTCGTCGGCTTCGCCGCGGAGACCAACGACGTCGCTGCGAACGCGCGCGCCAAGCTCGAGGCCAAGGGCATCGACCTGCTCGTGGCCAACGACGTGAGTCAGGCGGGGATCGGTTTCGACGCGGACGACAACGAGGTGCTGCTGATCGATCGCTGGGGCGGCAACCGCGCGCTGCCGCGGATGGCCAAGAGCGTAGTCGCCGACGCGATCCTCACCGAGATCCTGGCCCTCCGGCGCGCCGCCGGTCGCGTGGCGGGCAAGGCGCCGCGCTGAGCGAGTCCCCCCGCGACACGCTGGCCGGCGCGCTCGATGCGCTGGCCGAGACGCTGCGCTTCTATCGCGACCTGGGCGTCGAGACATTGCCGCTCGAGGGCGAGTACCTGATGACGCCCGCCGAAACGCTCCGCCGGCAGGAGAAGGCCCTGCAGAATTGCCGGCAGTGCAAGCTCTGCGAGGGTCGCACCCACGTCGTTTTCGGCTCCGGCAATCCCACCGCCGACCTCGTCGTGATCGGCGAAGGCCCGGGCGCCGACGAGGACGCGCAGGGGCTGCCGTTCGTGGGTCGCGCCGGCCAGCTGCTCACGAAGATGCTCGCGTCGGTGAACCTCTCGCGCGAGACCGACGTCTACATCACGAACGCGGTCCTGTGCCGTCCACCGGGCAATCGCAATCCCGAGTCGGATGAGCTCGCCGCGTGCGCGCCGTTCCTGGCCGACAAGCTCGCCGTCATCCAGCCGAAGGTCGTGCTCGCGCTCGGCAGCGTCGCGACGCAGTCGCTGCTGCGAACGAAAGAGGCGATCGGCAAGCTGCGCGGTCGCGTTCACCCGTATGGCGATGCGGTGCTGATCCCGACGTTCCATCCCGCGTTCCTGCTGCGCAATCCCGGCCCGGAGTACAAGCGCATGGCCTGGGAAGACCTCAAGCTCGCCCGCCGGGAGTACGACAAGCGCCGGACGCAGTGACAGTCGCCGACATAGCGTTCGATACACCCGTCGACCATCCGTTCTCGTATCTCGTGCCGAACGGCATGCGCGTGGCCGTCGGCCAGCGCGTGAGGGCGCCGCTTGGACGTGCCGAGCGTATCGGCGTCGTGGTCGCGCTGCGCGAGGCGGACGCCGGCGCGCTCAAGCCGCTGACGCGCGTCGTGGGCGGCGCGCCGATCATGGACGGCGACACGCTCGAGCTCGCGCGCTGGATCGGCGCAGAGTCGCTGTCCTCGCTCGGGTCGACGCTGTCCGCCCTCATGCCGCCTGTAGTATCGGACGGCGAGGCCCGCGCGAGCCGTGGGTGGCCTGAGATCGAAGGTCCCCGGCTGCGTTCGCGTGCGGCTCATGCGCGCGCCAACGTTGAGCCAGCCTTGCCGGAGGTCTTCATCGGCGCGGGGCGCGAGCGGCGTTTGATCGAGCGGGTCGGGACGGCGAGCGCGCCGGCGCTGGTCATCGTTCCCGACCTCGAGGCGGCCGGACGCTGGACGCAGCGGCTGGAAAAGTACGGCCCGGTGGCGCGGCTCGATTCCGGCGTGGACGACGAGACGCGAGCCCAGGCGTGGGCGGCGCTGGCGGCCGGCGACGCGCGCCTGTCGGTCGGCACGCGGTCCGCGTTGCTGGCGCCATTGCCGCCGGGCGCGATACTGGCGCTGATCGACGAGCACGAAGCGGCGCACAAGCCGCCCGGACCACCGCGCCTGCACTCGCGCGACGTCGTCCTCGAGCGCGCCGATCGCGCGCGGCTGCAGGCGGCGTTGACCTCGGCGACGCCGAGCGTCGAGACCTGGTGGCGCGCAGACAGCTCTCGTGCGCGCTTCGTGACGGGCGATACCGGACCGTGGCCGAACGTCCAGATCGCCGACACACGCGGAATCCTCAAAGTCGAGCCGCTGACGCCGGTGCTCGCGCGCGCGGTGCGCGAAACGCTCGCCGCTGGACGGCGCGCGTTGCTCGTCGTCAGCCGACTCACCTCGGCGCTGGCATGCGATGAGTGCGGCGCCGTCGTGCGCTGTCCGGCGTGCGACGTTGCCCTCGCGTACGCGCGCGCCGCGCGCGCGCTGATGTGTCGCCTGTGCGGGAGCGAGACGCCGACGACTGAGACGTGCGCCGGCTGCCGCGGCCGTCGCCTGTCTCCGTTCGGCTGGGGCGTCGAACGAGTCGAGCACGCCGTGCGACGCCGTTTTCCGAAGGCACGCGTGGCGCGCTACGATCCCGACGCCACGCGCGGCAGCAAGGCCGAGCGGCAGCGGGCGGAGGCCGCGGCCGCCGACATCGTGATCGGCACGCGCGGCGCGCTGCGTCTGTTCGGGCCGGGCTCGGTGGGCGTCGCCGGGTTCGTCTGCCCCGATCAGCTGCTGCGCCTGCCAGACTTCCGCGCTGGCGAGCGTCTGTTCTCCCTGATGTGGGCGGCGGCCGAGCGCGTCGCCGTCAGTGGTGCCCTCGTCGTGCAGTCGCAGACACCGGACCACTACGTCCTGGCGGCGTGCGCGCGGCAGGAGCTCGGCGCGTTCTACCGGCACGAGCTGAAGTTCCGCGGCGAGCTCGGCTACCCACCGTTCCGGCGATTGGCGATCATCACCGTCACCGCGCCGTCCGCGGATGAGATGCAGCGGCTCGCCGAGGCCGTGGCCGCGGCACTGCGCTCGGTGCCGTCGCTCACCGTCTACGGGCCGGCCGTGGCGCGACGCGATCGCGCGCGGCGCATCGTGGTGAAAGGCCACGCCGACCTGGCCGCGCACGTGGCCACGGCGCTCGCGGACTTCCGCCGGCCGCGCCCAAAGAGCCGCGGTATCATGGATGTCGAGGTGGATCCGGTCGAATGGCCGTCCTGAGCGTCCGAAAATACGGTGATCCGGTGCTGCGGCGACGCGCCGCTCGCGTCGAGGCGGTCACGCCCGAGGTCCGAAAGACGATCGCCGACATGATCGACACCATGTACGACGAGGTCGGCCTCGGCCTCGCGGCGCCGCAAATCGGCGTCTCGCTGCGCCTCATGGTCGTCGCCGATGACGAGGGCCGCGAGGCGCGCGCCCTGCTGAATCCGGTCATCAGCGAGCAGGGTGGCGAGATCGTCGCCGAGGAGGGTTGCCTGTCGATTCCCGGCATCTTTGCCCCCGTCAAGCGTGCCGAGTGGGTTCGCCTCGAAGCGCAGGATCCGGAAGGCAAAGCCGTGACCATCACGGCGCGTGGCTTGCGCGCGCGGGTCTTCCAGCACGAGATGGATCATCTCGACGGTGTGCTGTTCATCGACCGCCTCGATCCGGTGACGCGCGACCGGATCAAGCGGCGCATCAAGAAGGACGGCCTCGCCGAAGACGCCACCGCCCACCGCGCGTTCGCGCTGTAACCTGCTGAAGCTTCTTTTCTACGGCACACCGGTCTTCGCGCTTCCCGCCTTCGAGGCGCTGCGCCGCCGCCACGACATCGTGGCCGTCATCACGCAACCCGACCGACCCGCGCATCGCGGCCAGCGCGTGGCGCCTCCGCCCGTGAAGCAGGCCGCGCTCGCCGCCGGTGTCTCCGTGCTGCAGCCGCCGCGGCTGCGCGATCCCGAGTGGCCCGAGCGCCTCGCCGCATACGGCGCCGACGTCGCCGTGGTCGTCGCATTCGGGCAGATCCTGCCGAAGGCCGTGCTCGACGCGCCGACGCGCGGCTCGATCAACATCCACGCCTCACTGTTGCCCAAGTGTCGCGGCGCCGCGCCGATCCAGTGGGCGATCATTCGCGGCGAGACGGAAACGGGCATCACCACCTTCCAGATGGACCCGGGGATGGACACCGGCGACGTGCTGCTGATGCGCCGCACGCCGATCGGCGCCGACGAGACGGCCGGTGAGCTCGCCGAGCGTCTTGCGGCGCTCGGCGCCGAGGTCATCGTCGAGACGCTGGACCAACTCGACACGCTCAGGCCGCGGCCGCAGGACGCCTCGGCCGCGACGCTCGCGCCGCGGCTGAAAAAAACGGACGGCGTGATCGACTGGACGAAAAGCGCGCGCGAGATCGTGAACCTCGTCCACGGTTGCAACCCCTGGCCCGGCGCCACGACCGCCACGCCCGCCGGCACGCTGATGATCCGGCGGGCCCGCGCGATCGGCGGCACGCAGCGGGATCCGGGCCGCGTCGTCACGCACGACGGCGGGCGCGTGATCGTCGCGCGCGACGGCCTGCTGGCGCCGATCGAGGTCCAGCCGGAAAACCGCAAGCCCATGCGCTGGGACGACTGGCTTCGCGGCGCGCGACTGCCGGACGACGCGCGCTTCGGCCCGCCGTGAGCGGAGCGGCGCGGCAAGCACGTGGCGCGGCGGCACCGGCCCGTGTGCTCGCGGCCCGCGTCCTCGAGCGCGTGGAGACCGACGCCGCATTCGCCGACGTCGTGCTCGACGTCGAGACCGAACGCTCGCGCCTGGCGCCGCGCGACGTCGGGCTGGCCACGGAGCTCGCCTACGGCACCCTGCGCTGGCAGCGCTACCTCGATTGGATCCTCGCGCCGCATTCGCGCCGGCCGCTCGACCAGCTCGACGCCCGGGTGCGCATTCTTCTGAGAATGACGGTCTACCAGCTGGTGTTCCTCGCGCGCGTACCGGCCTTCGCCGCGGTGAACGACGCGGTCACCCTCGCCCGGGACGGCGCCCGCGGCGCCGCGGAATACACCAACGCGGTGCTCCGCGCGTTCGCGCGGCGGGGCGCGCGTGAGCGCGAGCCCGCGCCGCCGCACGACGCAATCGAGGCACTGGCCACACGGTGCTCGTTTCCGACCTGGCTGGCCGCGCGGTGGGTCGCGCGCTACGGCGCGGCGGAGGCCGAGGCGCTGATGCGCGCGATGAACGAGCGGCCACCGCTCGCCGTGCGCGCCAACACGCTGCGTCTGCCGCGTGAAGCGCTCGCCGCGCGCCTGGCCCAAGACGACGTGGCAACACGGCCGACGACGTGGGCGCCCGAAGGGTTGGTCGCGGAGCGCGCGGCCGGCGCGCCCGCGCACTGGCGTGCCTTCACGGAAGGCGCGTGCGTCGTGCAGGACGAGGCGTCGATGCTGGTGGCGCGGCTGCTCGCGCCACGCGAGGGGGAGACGGTGATCGACGCCTGCGCGGCGCCGGGCACGAAGACGACGCACCTCGCGCAGCTCATGGACAACCGCGGCCGCATCGTCGCCGTGGATCCGCAGCCCGCGCGGCTGGAACGCGTCAGCGAGGCGGCGGGCCGGCTCGGGGTGACGATCGTCGACACGATCGCAGGCACGGTGCAGGAGCTGGCGGCCTCGCAGGCGTTGCGCGCCGATGCCGTGCTCGTGGACGCGCCGTGCACGAACCTCGGCGTCCTGCGCCGCAATCCGGAGGTGAAGTGGCGGCGGCGCCCCGAGGACGTCGCGGCCAGCGCCGCGCGTCAGGTCGAGATCGTCACGGCGGCCGCCACGCTGGTGAAGCCCGGCGGCCGACTGGTCTACGCGACGTGCTCGCCCGAGCCGGAAGAGAACGACGCCGTGGTCGCCGCGCTCGTGGCCGCGCAGCCCGCCTGGCGCGTGGATCCCCCGGCAGACTTTCCGCTGGCCGTCGACACGGACGGCTATCTGCGCACACGTCCCGATCGCCACGGCACCGACGCCTTCACCGCCGTCCGGCTGCGACGCGGATGATGACGCGTGATCGGCGGATGATCACGCGTGATATAAGGAAGCGCGAATGATCAAGATCGCGCCCTCGGTCCTGTCGGCGGATTTCGGCGTCCTCGCCGAAGAGATCGCGCGTGTCGAGGCGGCCGGCGCCGATCAGATCCACATCGACGTGATGGACGGGCGGTTCGTGCCGAACATCACGATGGGGTTCCCGATCCTCGACGCCATCCGCAAGCGGACGCGGCTGCCGCTGGACCTGCACCTCATGATCGTCGAGCCCGACAAATATCTCGCGGAGTTCGCCGCCCGCGGCGCCGACATGCTGACCGTGCACGTCGAGGCGTGCCCGCACCTGCAGCGCACGCTCACGTCGATCCGCGAGCTTGGCGCCAAGCGAGGCGCGCCGGTGAAGGCCGGCGCGGGGCTGAACCCTGCGACGCCACCCGACACGATCGAGTGGGTGAAGGACGATCTGGACCTCGTTCTCGTGATGTCGGTGAACCCGGGCTTCGGCGGCCAGAAGTTCATTCCCGCCGTGTACCCCAAGATCCGTCAGATCCGGACGATGCTCGGCCCCCGTTCAGTGGACGTGTCGATCGACGGCGGCGTGAAGGTCGAGCACGCCCGGCCTCTCGCCGAGCACGGTGCGTCCATCCTGGTCGCCGGCTCGGCGGTCTTCGAGGCTCAGGATCCGGCCAAAGTCATTCGCGAGCTGCGCGCCGCCGCGGAGTCGTGAGGCCCGCGAGTTGAAATGTTCCGCGTAGTTCCGTAGACTCGGACTTTCCATGCTCGACTCACTGAGCGCAAGACTGACGACGATCTTCGACCGTCTGGGCGGCCAGGGCCGGCTCAGCGAAGACAACATCGAGGCCGCTCTCCGTGAGGTCCGCGTCGCGCTTCTCGAGGCCGACGTCAACTTCAAGGTCGTGCGTGGCTTCATCGAGCGGGTCAAGGTCAAGGCGGTCGGCCAGGACGTGCTCAAATCGCTCACACCGGCGCAGCAGGTCGTCAAGGTCGTGCACGACGAGCTCGTGGACTTGCTCGGCGGCAGCGGGCACCGGCTCGCACCGGCGGCGCACCCGCCCACCATCGTGATGCTCATCGGGCTGCAAGGCTCGGGCAAGACGACGACCGCCGCCAAGCTCGCGCGCCTGTACGCCAAGCAGGGGCAGCATCCCATTCTCGCCGCCGCCGACACGTACCGGCCCGCCGCCCAGGAGCAGCTCAAGACGCTCGGCACACAGCTCGACGTACCAGTCGTTGCCGACGGGCGAACGCCCGTCGAGATCTGTCGCGCGGCGCTCGACGCCGCGGCCGCGCGCGGCCTCACGCCGCTGATTCTCGACACGGCCGGGCGCCTGCACGTCGACGACGCGATGCTCGAGGAGCTGAAGAAGATCCGCGCGGCCGTGAAGCCCCACCACGTGCTGCTCGTCGTCGACGCGATGACGGGCCAGGACGCCGTGACCGTGGCCGAGCGCTTCAACCAGGTGGTTGGCATCGACGCCGTGATCCTCACCAAGATGGATGGTGACTCGCGCGGCGGCGCCGCGCTCAGTGTGCGCCACGTAACTGGCCGGCCGATCGCCTTCGTCGGCACGGGTGAGAAGACCGACGCCCTCGAGCCGTTTCACCCCGATCGTCTCGCCTCGCGCATCCTCGGCATGGGCGACATCCTGTCGCTCGTCGAGAAGGCCCAGCAGAACGTGGACCAGGCGCAGGCCGAGGCGATGGTCAAGAAGCTGCGCGAGGACACGTTCACGCTGGAGGACTTCCGCGCGCAACTCAAGCAGGTGCAGGCGCTCGGTCCCCTGGATCAGATCCTCGGAATGCTGCCGCTCGGCAAGATGTTCAAGGGCGCGCCCAAGGAGCTCTCGGGCGAGCAGGCCGATCTCGGTCGGTTCGACGCGATCATCAGCTCCATGACGCCCGAAGAGCGGCGCAACCCGGAGGTCATCAACGGCTCGCGCCGCCAGCGCATCGCGCGCGGCAGCGGTTCGAGCGTGCAGGACGTAAACCGGCTGCTCAAGCAATTCGCGCAGCTCAAGAAGATGATGAAGCAGTTCAAGACGATGGAAGGCCGGCTCGGCAAGCTGAAGGGGCTGGGCGGCTTTCCGATGCCGAGGGGGTGAGAACGTGGCAGTGGCCATCCGACTCAGACGCGAAGGCTCGAGCAAGCGACCGCGCTATCGCGTGGTGGTGGCCGACTCGCGCGCGCCGCGTGACGGACGCTTCATCGAGGTGATCGGGCACTACAACCCGGTCACCAACCCGCCGCAGGTGACGATCGATCGCGAGAAGGCGCAGGCGTGGATCGCCAAGGGGGCGCAAGCCTCCAATACGGTGAAGAAGTTGATCGCGAAGGCCCCGAAGCCGGGGGCGTAACGGGACGGACCGCAGTTGTCCCAAGCAGCTGCAGTGGGAGTCGCGGTTGAGAGACTTGATGGAGTACGTCGCAAAAGCACTGGTCGACGAGCCGGAGCAGGTGAACGTGACCGAAGTCGAGGGGGAGCGCGTGACGGTCATCGAGTTGCGCGTGGCCCAGAACGATCTGGGCAAGGTGATCGGCAAGCAAGGGCGCACGGCGCGCGCGTTGCGGACGATCCTCAACGCCAACGCAACCAAGCTCAAGAAGCGCGCCGTGCTCGAGATCGTGGAGTAGTCGTGCGAGCCGCAGAACGTCGCGGGGCCGTAGTGCGAGCCGCAGCCGCTAGGCGAGGCGAGTCTGCGACGTAACCCCGCCGTTCGAGGCGAGCCTATGAAAGAACATCAGGGCCGACTCGTCGCGATCGGCGAGATCGGCCGGCCGCACGGGCTCGACGGGGCGATGCGGGTCACGCCGCTCACCGATCGGCCCGAACGTTTCGAGACGCTGCGTGAGTGCGTGCTGTGGGACGTCAGGCGGGATCGGCGGGACCCGTGCCGTCTGAAGGCGGCCCGGCGCCAGGGCACCGCGCTCGTGGTCGCCATCGCGGGGTGCGACACTCCGGAGGCGGCGGCCGTGCTGACGGGCCGCTTGCTCGCGGTCCCGGAGGCCGAAGCACTGCCGCCGCCTGAGGGGCATTTCTATCCGTGGCAGCTGGAGGGCTGCCGGGTGCAGACGGAGGACGGGCAGGAGCTCGGTCGGGTCCTGCGCATCGAGTCGGCGCCGGCGCAGGACCTGTGGGTCGTGGGGGATGACACGCGCGAGCATCTGGTACCGGCGGTCCCCGAGATCGTGCGCGACGTCGATCTCAGCGCCCGGCGGGTGGTGATCCGTCCGCCGGACGGGCTCCTGGACCTCTAGGGTCGCCATTCAAGGCGAGCCTATGGACGAACCGATGCGGATCGACATCGTGACGCTGTTTCCGGCCATGGTCGAGCCGACGCTCGCGACGTCGATGCTGGGCCGCGCCCGAGCGCGCAGACTCGTTGACATCCGCGTGGTCAATCTCCGAGACTACGCAACGGGCAAGCATCGCGTGACCGACGACTATCAGTTCGGCGGCGGCGGCGGCATGGTGCTCAAGCCGGAGCCGATCGCCGCGGCCGTCGAGTCGCTGCGCGGTGAGCGGACGCGAGTCATCCTGATGGATCCGCGCGGACGAACGTTCACGCAGGCGGTGGCGAGCGAGCTGGCTCGAGAAGCGCATCTGGTGCTGGTGGCCGGGCGCTACGAGGGGGTCGACGAGCGCGTCGGCGAGATGGTCGCCGACGAGCGGCTGTCGATCGGCGATTACGTGCTCACCGGTGGTGAGCTGCCGGCGCTGGTGGTGACCGACGCGGTCGTGCGGCTCCTGCCCGATGTGCTGGGCGCCGAGGGCGCGGCGGAGCGTGAGTCGTTCGCGACGGGACTGCTGGAGCCGCCGCAGTACACGCGGCCCGAGGAGTTTCGCGGCGCGAAGGTTCCAGAGGTGCTGCTGTCCGGCGATCACGCGCGCGTGGCGCGGTGGCGCCGGGAGCAGGCGTTGTGGTTGACGTGGCGGCGCCGCCCGGACCTGCTCGCGGACGCGAGCCTGACGGACGAGGAGCGGCGGTTGATCGAGCGATTCGAGCGCGGCGAGGCGCCGGGGGCGCCCACGCGGGGGGGAAGGGACGAGAGTCATGGACGCGATTCGCATCGTTGAGGCGGCGCAGCTGAAAAAGGACCGGCACGGCTTCGAGCCCGGCGATCAGGTCCGGGTGCACGTGAAGGTCATCGAGGGCGAGAAAGAGCGCACTCAGATCTTCGACGGCACGGTCATCCGCAAGCGCGGTGAGGGCGCGCGCGCCTCGTTCACGGTGCGCCGGATCTCCTACGGCGTCGGCGTGGAGCGCACGTTTCCCCTGCACTCGCCGCGGATCGACCGCGTGGACGTCGTGCGGCACGCGCGCGTGCGGCGCAGCAAGCTCTATTATCTGCGCTCGCTCGCCGGCAAGGCCGCCCGCCTGCGCGAGAAGCGCGTCAACGTCGTTCCCGCCACGGCACCGGAAACCGAAACCGAGTAGCGCGCCAGCCGCGTGACGCCGCCCCCGTCGGCGCCGTACCGCTACGAAGCCCAGGCGTGGAGGGCGGGGGTCGCGCGCGTGGCGGGCGTGGACGAGGTGGGACGCGGTCCGCTCGCCGGTCCCGTCGTCGCGGCCGCCGTCGTCCTCGATCCGGCGCGGCGCGTGAAGCGCCTCGCCGACTCCAAGCTGCTGACGGCGGAGCGCCGCGAGGAGCTGTACGCGCTGATCCACGAGCGGGCCGTCGCCGTCGGCGTGGGGGTCGTCGATCACCTCACGATCGATCGCATCAACATCCTGCAGGCCACCATCCGGGCGATGCGGGAGGCCGTCCTCGGCCTCGCGCTCGTGCCAGATCTGGTCATCACCGACTTCGTCGTATTGCCCACGCTGCCCTGCCCTCAACGCAACCTGATCGACGGCGACGCGCGCTGCGCCACCGTGGCCGCCGCGTCGATCGTCGCCAAGGTGACCCGCGATCGACTGATGCTCGAAGCGGACAAGCAGTTCCCCGAGTACGGCTTCGCGCGCCACAAAGGGTACGGCACCGCCGATCATCTGGCCGCCCTCGATCGCCACGGCGCGTGTCCGATCCATCGCCGCTCGTTCTCAGGCGTGTGGCGCCAAGGCGAGCTGTTCGTGCTCGAGGAGAACGACTAGCGGCTGGAAGCTTTTCCGCCGGTTCGAAGGATAGGAAGTCACCACGCCGATCGGCCAGGTCTGACCCGTAAGTCGCCGCGCCCGCGTCGAAATCAACAAGCGCGAAGTTCGGCACGCCGCTTGCCCCCTCACAACCGTGGGGGAGGAGAGTTATGGCGGCCAACACGCTGCCCGTCGACGCGCTGCACGCGCTCGACGTCGAGTGCGTCACGACGATCGACGAGGCCACGGAGAACATGATCCATCAGCTCCGTGGACGGCCGAGCGATCTCGTGGACCTCGTCGAAATCATCCGCTGGCGGCCACTGCGTATCGTCGCGATTCCCGCCGAGGCGATCCTCCACTGGCGCAGCGAAGAGCCACGGTCGTGGAAGCTGGTGCTCGAGTGGCTCACGATCATGGACGTCGAAGTCAACATCCGCTGACATTCCCGAGAGACGTGTCGCCGATTTTCGACATTCCCCGCGGCGAGCGGACGCGCTATAGCGAGCGCGTGAGTGACCGCCCCGATCCGCGGCAGACACTGGGACGCGCCGCCGAAACCGCGGCCGCCGAACATCTCACACGCGCGGGGTTCGCCGTCATCGCGCGCAACGTGCGGCTCGGTCACGGCGAGATCGACCTCGTGTGCCGCGATGGCGACGTCGTCGTGTTCGTGGAGGTCAAGTGCCGGCGCGCGACCTGGGGAGATCCCCCCGCGGCCGCGGTGTCGTGGCACAAGCAGCGGCGCCTCACCCGCCTGGCGCAGCACTATCTCAAGTGGCACCGGCTGGAGGGCGCGCGCTGTCGGTTCGACGTCGTGTCGGTCACGCTCGACGTCGCCGGGCACACGCGGATCGCGCACGTACGCGGCGCGTTCGACGCGATTGAATGATCAGGCGCTCGGACGCGGACGACTCGGTTGGCTCGCGCGTTGTGCGTCGCCTCCCATGAGATAGACGGCGAACTCCTTCGCGCAGGTCATGCAGGAGCGTCGATCGCTCTCCGTCATGTCGCGTGCCTTGAGCGCCTCCTCGAAATCCGCGAGCGACTTCTCGACGAATTGCTCGAACGGGCGCATTGCGCGGCCTCCGTGACCGCCAGTCCCCTTGATCAATGAAGAGCAGCCGCCGTGCCAGCGGGCTGGCTTGTCGCGATGGGCAGTGACGGCACCAGGAGGCCCGCGGAGTTCCTGACCCGGGAGGAAGAAGTTTTCCCAGGCGTCGGGTACAATTCGGCCCCTATGCCAGTCCGCTGGGACGCGCATCGCTCCGCGCTGTCGAGCATCGTCGAGGCGATCGGCCGCACGCCGCTCGTGCGGTTGAATCGTGTGGTCGGCCAGGTCCGACCAGCGATCCAGGTGAAGCTCGAGTGGTACGGACCGAGCGGCAGCCTCAAAGACCGCATCTATCTGCACATGTTCGAGCAGGCCGAGGCGCGTGGCGAGCTCAAACCCGGCATGCGCGTGCTCGAATGTTCCACCGGCAATGCAGGGATCGCCTGCGCGTTCGTGGCGGCCGTGAAAGGCTATCGCTGCACGATCGTCATGCCGCAGGGCATGAGCGATGAGCGCAAGAAGATCATGCGTGCGTACGGCGCCGCTCTCGTGTTCACGCCGGGCGGCGAGAGCGACGTGGACCTTTCGCTCAAGCGCCTCGCCGAGATTCGTGCCGGCGATCCCACCGGGTATTGGGTGCCCGGCCAGTTCGACAACACCGACAACGTCGAGGCGCACGTGCGCACGACCGGCCCGGAGATCTGGGAGCAGGCGGGCGGCATCGTCGGCGCGTTCGTCGCCTCGCAGGGCAGTGGCGGCACGCTCACGGGTGTCGGTCGCTACCTGCGCGAGCGCGACGCCGCGGTGCGGCTCTACGCGGTCGAACCCGACGAATGCGCGCTGCTCTCGCGTCGCGCGTGGGGACCGCACGGCATCGAAGGCATCGGCGACGGCTTCATTCCCGATAACCTGGACGTGTCGATGCTCACGGGCGTCATCACGACGACGACCGAGGAAGCGCTCGCGATGGCGCGTCGGCTCGCGGCGGAGGAGGGCATCTTCTGCGGCATTTCCACCGGCTGCAACGTGGCCGCGGCCCTGAAGCTCGCCGCGCGTCACCCGGAGCTTCCGTCGATCGTGACGATGGCCAACGACACCGGCCAGCGCTACTTCACGACGGCGCTCTGCGGCGAGGCCAAGCACGTCGACGTCCCCGAGCGCGCGCATCCGATGGACGACAAGACGCGTCGCGAGCTCGATCTCTGGCAGTCGAAGTGGGAGGTCCTGCGCTGAGATCGGCCGAGTGGGACTTCGTCGCCGCACGGCGGCGCCTCGAAGACAAGCCGAAATCCGCCGGCGAGAAGCTGACCTCGATCGACGACGCCGCGGCGCGCGTCGCCGACGGCGATCGCGTGGCGGTGGGCGGCTGCCTGTTCTCGCGCACTCCGCTGGCGCTGGTGCGCGAGATCCTGCGGGCCCGTCGCCGCGGGCTCACGCTCGTCCGCAATCTCATGTGCACCGAAGGCGAGTTCATGATGGCCGCCGGCGCCGTCGAGCGTGTGATGACGGCCTGGATGTCGATCGGCCTGCCGTGGGGCGTGTCCAAGGTCATGCGTCATTACGTCGAGTCGGGCGCCGTCGCGCTCGAGGAATGGAGCCATCTGGCGCTCGGACTCCGCTTTCGCGCGGCGGCCATGGGGGTGCCGTTCGTCCCTGCGCTGACCATGCTGGGCTCCGATCTCGTCGCGGTGGGCGGCATGAAGACCGTCGCCGACCCGTACTCCGGCGAGACGCTCGCCGCCGTGCCGGCGCTGTTCCCGGACCTCGCGCTGCTGCACGTCCACCGCGCGGATCGCTTCGGCAATTGTCAGATCGATGGCTATCCGCACATGGACGCCGACATCGCGCGCGCGGCGGCGACCGTGCTGGTGACCACGGAAGAGCTCGTCACCGACGAGGAAACCCGCCGCCATCCCGACCGCACCGTCATTCCCGGCTTCCTCGTCGATGCGCTCGTTCACGTGCCGTTCGGCTCGTTCCCGCACGAGTGCTACGGGCTCTACGAGGCCGATTTCGACCACTTCGGCGCGTACACGGCCTCCATCGACGCCCGCGGTCCCGAGGTGGCGGTCGGCGACTATCTCGCCCGTTACGTGTACGGACCGCCGAGCTGGGACGAGTACCTGGATCTCTTCGGCGGCGAGCGGCTGGCGCACCAACGCGCCCTCGCGAGAGAGCTCACCCAATGACGGTGACATCCTCAGAGCTCCTCGCCGTCCAGGGCTCGCGCGTGCTGCGCGACGACACGACCGTGTTCGCCGGCGTCGGCGTGCCGCTGCTCGCCGCCGCGCTGGCCCAGCAGCGACATGCGCCGAAGCTCACCATGGTGATCGAGGGCGGCATCATTGGACCGCGCATCAAGCCGGGGCGGCTGCCCATCTCGACCAATGAGATGCGCGCCGGCCATCGCGCCCAGATGCTTCCCGGCATCACCGATACATTCCTGTTCGCGCAGCGTGGGTTCCTCGACTATGGATTCATGGGCGGCGCCCAGATCGACCAGCACGGCAACGTCAACACCAGCGTGCTCGGCACCGACTACTGGAAGCCGAAAGTGCGGCTGCCCGGCACCGGCGGCGCCAACGACATCGCGTCGCTGTGCAAGGAGGTCATCATCCTGACCGCGCACGAGAAGCGCCGCTTCGTGCCGCGCGTGGACTTCGTGACGAGCCCCGCGTGGCTGGGCGGTGGCGACTCGCGGCGGCGCGCAGGGCTCGCATTCGGCGGCGTCTCGCGGGTGGTGACCACGCTCGGCGTGTTCGGGTTCGATCCCGAGACGCGCCGGATGCGGCTCGATGCGTTGCACCCGGGTGTGACGCGCGAACAGGTGCGGGAGCACACCGGCTTCCCGCTGCTGGAGGCGGCCACCGTCATCGTCACCGAGCCGCCGGCGGCCGAGGAGCTCGCGATGCTACGCGCGCTCGATCCCGAGCGTCGGTTCCTGGGATAGACGCCGTGCACGTCGGTCTGGCCATCAAGAACTTCGTCGGTCCCGCCGAGACGCCCGACATCGATGCGCTCTATCGCTACGCCGCGCGGGCGGAGGCGCTCGGCTTCGAATCGCTGTGGGCGTGGGACCACGTCATCCTCGGCGTCGAGCCGTCGTTTCCGATCCTCGACGCCGTCGGCACGCTGACGGCGATCGCCGCGCGCACGTCGACGATCCGTCTGGGCACCGGCGTGCTGGTGCTGCCGCTGCGTAATCCGACGGTGGCGGCCAAGGCGATCGGCACGCTCGACGTGATCTCCAACGGCCGGCTGATTCTCGGCGTGGCCGCGGGGTGGTACGCCCGCGAGTTCGACGCCGTCGGCGTGCCATTCAAGCAGCGCGGCCGGTTGTTCGAGCGCAACCTCGACATCCTCACGCGATTGTGGACCGAGGAGCGCGTGAGCCTGCAGGTCGACGAGTTCAACCTGCGCGAAGCCGTCATGCGGCCCAAGACCGTGCAGCGACCGCGCCCACCAATTCTCATCGGCGGCTACGTTGACGCGGTACTCAAGCGCGTGGCCACCAGGGGCGACGGCTGGCTGACGTACTTCTACACGCCGGAGTCCTATACGCGCTCGTGGCAAAAGATCCTCGCCTTCGCCCGCGAAGCCGGCCGGGATCCGAAAACGCTCACGGGCACCAATCAGCTCGCGATCCTCGTCGGCGCCTCGCGCGCCGAGACCGAAGCCCCGATGCGCCAGTGGCTCACGACGGAGTGGGATGTGGCGGCGTGGAGCGAATCGACGATCGAGCATGCCATCCGCGGCAACGTCAAGGAGTGCATCGAGCAGCTCCGCGCCCACGTCGCCTCCGGCGTGGACCGCCTCATCCTGATCCCGTACCGTTACCAGCCCGAGCAGGTCGAGATCATCGCGAAGGAAATCCTGCCCGCGCTACGCTGAGGCCATGCCCGCCACCTCGCGGCCGCGAATCGAGATCGAGTACTGCACGCAGTGCCGCTGGCTGTTGCGCGCGGCGTGGATGGCGCAAGAGCTGCTGACGACGTTCGAGGCGGAGATCGGCGAAGTCGCGCTCGTCCCGGGGAAGGGCGGCGTATTCGAGGTGCGCGTGGACGGTTCGCGCCTCTGGTCTCGGCAGGAGCGCGGTCGATTCCCGGACGTCAAGGAGCTCAAGCAGCTCGTTCGCGATGCCGTCGCCCCGGGCAAGAGTCTCGGCCATGTCGACCGCTGACCGCACCGCGACCTTCGAGCGCGTCCTTGCACGGGAGCCGGGTCGCACGGCGCTGCTCGTCGTCGACATGCAGCGCGGCTTCGTCGACCCCGGCGAGGCCATGGAGGTGCCGCCGGCTTCCCGTCGTGTTCACGCCATTCGTCTACTCGTCCGACGTTCCCTTGCTGGTGGGCGAGCTGCACCCCGAGCACAGGCCGGCTGCGCCGGGAGCGCCGCGCGGATTCGGCCTGCCCTCGTCCTCCTGTCTCGCGGGCTCGCCGAGCGCGGGCATCGTCGATGCGCTGGCGCCGCGATCGGATGAGCCGGTGATCGACAAGCGCTGGTACGACGCCTTCGCCGGCACTGCGCTGGACCGCGCGCTCCGGGCCCGTAGCGTGACGTCACGTCGTCACGGGGACGATGACCGACATCTGCGTGCTGGCCACCGTGATCGGCGCCTTCAATCGGGAGTATCGAGTCACCGTCGTCGACGACGCGGCCGCCACGATCTGGCCCGAGATCCAGCGCGCCGCGCTCGACATCGTCGCACGCGCCTATGGCCGCGTCGTATCATCCAAGCACGCCTCGATACCCTGTCCGCGTGGACATAGGAGCCAGAGCCAATGCTGACGTTCTCCGGCATCATGCCCGCCAACATCCTGCCGTTCGCGGCGGACCTGTCCATCGACGAGCCCGCGTACCGGCGGCATCTGCGCTGGCTCGCTGAAACCCCGGGGGTCACCGGGATCGTGGCCAACGGCCATGCCGCCGAGGTCGCGTCGCTATCGCGCGAAGAGCGCAAGTGCACGCTGGCGATCGCGCTGGACGAGGTCGCGGGCGCCTGTCCAATCGTGGCCGGCGTGTACACGGACGGTACGGCGGAGGCCGTCGAGCTGGCGCGCGACGCCAAGGCCGCCGGCGCCGCCGGCGTGCTGGTGTTCCCGCCCACGCTGTTCATGTGGGGTGCGCAGCTGAAGCCGGACATGGTGATTCGTCACTTCAGCGAGGTCGCCGCCGTGGGCCTGCCCATCGTGGTCTTCGAGTACCCGCCCGCCTGCGGCATCGGGTATGCGCCCGAGACGCTGGCGCGGCTCACCGAGATTCCTCAAGTTTTCGCCGTCAAGGACTGGTCGAACGAGATCGTCGCCTTCGAGGCGAACCTGAGAGCCGTGCGCGCGACCGGCCGGCCCGTGGCCCTGCTGTCGTCGTTCACGATGTCGTTGATGGCGAGCTTCCTGCTGGGCGCCGACGGCGCGATCTCCGGCATGGGCAGCGTCACCGCCGACCTGCAGGCCGAGCTCTTCGCCGCCTGCCAGAAAGGTGATCTCGACGGCGCGCGCCGGATCAACGATCGGCTCGAGCCCCTCGTGCGCGTGTTCTACGCGCCGCCCTTCGTCGACATGCACAATCGGATGAAGGAGGCGCTCGTCCTGCTCGGGCGGATCCCCGCCGCACACGTGCGGCCGCCGCTGACACCCATTGGCGCCGCCGAGCGGGAGGCGATCCGCCGGGCTCTCGCCGCCGCGGGCCTGAGTCGGTAGACCGGGTTCGCGCAGCGCCCTTCGCGCACCGGAACCGCTTGCGCCCGTTCCGCGGTTTGGTGTAGAAAGACGCACATTTTGCTCCCGCTTACGAGTGCCCATCCCCGGGCACATCAGGAGGATTTCGCCATGACCGAACGCTGGCACGACGAACCCTGGGCGAAGGACATGTGGTGGAGCGGCAAGACGACGCGGCGCAAATTCCTCGGCCTGTCGGCGACGGCCGCCGGCGCGCTCGGGGCTGCGATGCTGGTGCCGGCACCGTGGCGCGAGGCGTTCGGCCAGGCCAAGCCGTACAAGGTCGGCGTGCTCCAGCCGCTCACGGGCTCCGCGGCCGCCGGCGGCAAGACCGCGCTCGTCGGTACACAGCTGGCCACGAACCGTATCAACAAGGCGGGCGGCATCAACGGGCGGCCGGTCGAGCTGGTGGTCGCGGATTACGAGTCGAAGCCGGACGTCGGACGGCGCAAGGCGGAAAAGCTCCTCGACGAGGACAAGGTCGATGTCGGCGAGGGCGGCTACCTCTCGAACGTCTGCCTGGCGTGCATGCCGGTCTTCGAGGAGCAGAAGACGGTCTACATGATCGGCGTCTGCCTGGACACGACGATCACGACGACCAAGTGCAGCCGCTACGTGTTCCGGCCGTTCGACTATGCGCCGTCGCAGGCCGTCGCCTTTGCGCCGTATCTCGTGAACAAGCTCGCGAAGAAGTGGCACGTCGTCTATCTCGACTATGCGTGGGGCCAGTCGACGCGCGACGCGTATGTCGAGCAGATCAAGAAGAACGGCGGCGAGGTCGTCGGCACGACCGGCATCCCGCTCGGTACGGCCGACATGACGGCGTTCATCTCGAAGATCACCGGCACGTTCGACGGCGTCTTTGCGATCATGTTCGGCGCCAATGCGGTGACGTTCACCAACCAGGCCTTCGACCTGGGATTGTTCAAGAACCGCAAGTACGCGGGCGACGGCGCGGTCGCCGAGTCCACGCACCTCACCGCGCTCGGCCACAAGGTGGAGGGCTTCGTCGGCGTCAACCGCTACATTCCGGTCATGACCAAGCCGCTCGACACGCCATCTCACAAGAAGTTCTTCGAGGAGTCGAAGGGGCTGCTCCGGGAAGTCGACCGATCCGGGCCGGATCCGGATCGCTACGTGCAGTCGAACTTCGAGGCGATGAACTTCCTGAAGCTCGGCATGCAGAAGTCGGGCTTCCGCGGGCGTGAGGACGCGATGAAGCTGATCGAGGCGCTCGAGGGCATGGAGGTCAAGGAGAGCGACGACTTCCCGCAGGGCGACAAGCTGCTGCGCCGGGAAGACCACCAGGCCTTCCTGCGGCAGTTCATCTTCGACATCAAGGACGGCAAGCACCGCCTGCTGGACGTGATCGCGCGCGAGAAGACCATCGTCCCGCCTGCCTGTAGCTTCCCCAAGGCGTGACGAGCGCGCGGAGAGAAGGTGTGCCGGGCCCGACCGCCGACGGTCGGGTCCGGTCGGCCCCCGACTCCGCCATTCTGCGGACCGAAGCGCTCACCATGCGGTTCGGAGGCCTCGCCGCGCTCACTGCGGTCTCGATCGCCGTTCCCCGCGGCGAAGTCCGCGCGATCATCGGACCCAACGGCGCGGGCAAGTCCACGTTCTTCAACTGCATCACGGGCGTGCTCACGCCGACGAGCGGCCGCATTCTGTTCGACGGCGACGACATCACGGGGCTGCGGCCGGACCAGATTTCGAAGAAGGCGATCGCCCGCTCGTACCAGATCACCAACATCCTGCCGGGCGCCACGGTCCTCGAGAACGTCCGCATCGCGGTGCAGTCGCGTCATCATTCGTGGAGCCTGCTGCGACACCATCGCAGCTATCGCGACATCGTGGACCGCGCGCGCGACGTGCTGTCGGCCGTGGGTCTGGCGGCCAAGGCCGATGAGCTGGCGGCGAACCTGTCGCATGGCGAGCAGCGCAATCTCGAGATCGGCATCGCGCTGGCCACCGAGCCGAAGCTCCTGTGCCTCGACGAGCCCACGGCCGGGATGAGCGTCACCGAGACCCACGCCACCGTCGAGCTGGTCCGGCGCATCGCGGCCGACCTGACGATCCTGATCGTCGAGCACGACATGGAAGTCGTGATGGGTCTGGCTCGCACCATCACCGTGCTGCACTACGGCGAAGTGCTCGCCGAGGGCAGCCCCGCGGCGATCCAGGCGAACCAGCGCGTGCAAGAAGTCTATCTGAAGACGTGATGCTCACGGTCGACGCGGTCAACACGTTCTACGGGAAATCCCACATCCTCCACGGTGTGTCGCTCGAGGTGCGTCCGGGCGAGGTGGTGGGTCTTCTCGGTCGGAACGGCGTGGGCAAGTCGACGACGCTCAAGACCATCATGGGGATCGTGCGCCCCTCGGGCGGGCGCATCGTCTTCGAGGGCCGTGACATCGGCGGTCTGGCGCCGTATCGGCTCGCGCGGCTCGGGATCGGCTACGTGCCCGAGGATCGCCGCATCTTCCGTCTACTGTCCGTGCTCGAAAATCTGAGGACCGGCCTCGATCGTCCGGACGTCCCGGCGCCGCGCCGCCAGGCGCTGCTCGACAAGGTCTATGCGAGCTTCCCGATCCTCGCCGAGCGGCGCAATCAGGCCGGCGGCACCCTGTCGGGCGGCGAGCAGCAAATGCTCGCCATCGCGCGCGCCATGATGCTGGAGCCGCGAATCATCCTGCTGGACGAGCCGACCGAGGGGCTCATGCCGCGGATGGTCGGGCAGATCCGCGCCATCATCGACGTGCTCCACCGCGAAGGCGTGGCGATTCTGCTCGTCGAGCAGAACGTGCCGCTCACGCTGGACGTCTGCGACCGCGTTTACATCATGGAGAAGGGCGCGGTCCGTCACCACGCGGCGGCCTCCGCACTGCGCGGGGACGCCGCCGTCATTCACCAGTACCTCGGAGTCTGAGCCGCCATGATTCCCGTCGACCAGGTCATCGTGCAGATCGTCAACGGCCTCGTGAACGGGATGATCCTGGCGCTCGTGGCCTCGGGGCTCACGCTGATCTTCGGCATCATGGACATCGTCAACTTCGCGCATGGCGACCTGTTCATGCTCGGGGCGTACGTGGGCACGACCGCGTTCCTCACGACGGGCAACTTCTGGGTCGCCCTGGCGGTGTCCGTGGTGACGATGGCGATGCTCGGCGCCGCGCTACAAGTCACCGCGCTGCGGCCGCTCGTCGGCCGCGATCCGCTGACCACGATCCTGGCGACGTTCGGCATCTCGTTGGTCATCCAGAACTATGCGCTCTGGCAGTACGGCCCGGTGCCGCGCAAGATCCTCGAGCCCGTGACCGGCCACTTCCGTCTCTTCTACGTCGAGTACCCGTGGTATCGCATCGTCATCGCGCTGATGTCGGCGGCCATCATCGGCGGGCTGTACCTGTTCATGAAGTACGGCAAGCACGGCATCTGGATCCGCGCCACCACGCAGGACCGCGTCATGGCTTCCGCGATGGGAATTCCGGTGCCGTGGGTGCACACCGTCGTGTTCGCGATCGGCGCCGCCATGGCGGCGGCCAGCGGCGTGCTGTTCGGGCCGACGGTCGGCGTCAATCACGCCATGGGATTCGACTTCACGCTGCGCGCCTTCGTCGTCGTCGTGGTCGGGGGCATGGGGAACCTCGGCGGCTCGATCCTGGCGTCGATCTTCATCAGCCTGCTCGAGTCGTTGGCCACGATCTGGGTCAGTCCGGCGCAGGCGGTGATCGTCTCGTTCGTCGCGCTGATCCTCACGCTGCTGATCCGCCCAACCGGCTTGTTCGTACCGACACCGAAATGACGCCACGCGGCTCTCGAGCAGGCCACCCACGGTTCATGCCGGCCTCGCGCTCCTGTAAATGAGCACGCTGACGCCACCCGCGAGCACGGCGGCCGAGCGCGAGCTCGACACACGCGCGCGCGGCGACGGCCCGAGCGCCGCATACTGGACCGGCTTCGTCATCGTCGTCGGGGCGCTGGCGCTGAGTCCATTCGTGCTGCCGGACTTCTGGCAGCGATTCACCACCGAGATCCTGATCTGGGGCCTGCTCGCGATGTCGTCCGACATTCTCATCGGCTACACCGGCATGGTCTCGTTCGGCCACTCCGCGTTCTTCGGCCTGGGGATGTACGGCGCCGCCGCCGCGCTCCTCGCCGTGCGACCGCCCAATCTGTGGCTCGCCCTCGCCGCGGGACTGGTGGCCGCCGCGGTCGTCGCCGTCTTCGTCGCCTACTTCTCGACGCGGCTGCGCGACATCTACTTCTCGATCACGACGCTCGTCTTCTCCCAGATCTTCTACGTCATCATCTTCACGTGGACCGAGGTCACGGGCGGCGAGAACGGCCTCACGTTCCGACAGCCGCCGTTCGGGGTGCCGGGCGTGTTCTCGGTGCCCTTCACCCGCAACGGGCTGCACTGGTTCGTGCTCGCCGTCGTGACCGTGTCGTATTTGTTGTTGCGCCGGATCACCCAGTCGCCGTTCGGCATGGTCCTGCAGTCCATCCGTGAGAACGAGCCGCGCACGCGAGCCATCGGGTACAACGTCGAGCGCTACAAGATCGTGGCCGTGATGCTGTCGGGAACCTTCGCGGGGCTCGCGGGCGCTCTCTACGCCGTGCAGAACAAGTTCGCCGCGCCCGACTTCGTGCTGTTCCTGATCTCGGGCGAGACCGTCATCTTCAACGTGATGGGCGGCATGGGCACGCTGGTGGGCCCGGTGGCCGGCGCGGCGTTCTTTCTGCTGATGAAGGAGGCGTTCTCGCGGATCTTCTACGAGTACTACCTGATCCCGGTCGGCATCATCTTCACGCTGATGGTGATCTTCTTGCCGCAGGGCCTGCTGGGCTTCCTGCGGCGCCGCCTCAATCAGTAAGCGCCTCCAAGCTCGCGTGGCGCGGGCGATGCATCATCCGAGCCGGTCGTCATGTCCCGCGTCGACGGGTGCGTCCGGCATGAGCGGCAAGAGAATCCGAAACAGCGCGCCGGCGCCCGAGCTGCTCCGCACGTCGATGGAGCCGCCGTGGTCCTCGACGATCTTTTGCGTGAGCGCGAGTCCAAGGCCGGTGCCGCCCTCCTTCGTCGAGAAGAAGGGGTTGAAGACGCGGTCCAGATCCGTCGGCGCGATACCCATTCCCGAATCCTCGACCTCGACGGCCATGCGTCGCGCGCCCGCCCGCGCGTTCGCGAGCGTCTCGGCGTCACTCCAGCCGACCCGCAGCGTGAGCGTCCCTCCGCGCGGCATCGCATCGAGCGCATTGGCGACGAGGTTCATGAGCGCGCGGTACAGCGTCTCCTGGTCGGCCCAGATCGCCGGCACCTCGCGGCGCCACTCACGCACCACGCGGATGTCCTGCGCCTCGAGCCGGTCGCCGTAGAGCTCGAGCACCCGCTCGAGGAGGGCCGGGAGCCGCAGCGGCTTGAACGTCAGACGTGCCGGGCGCGCCAGCTCGAGCAACCGCTCCACGATCGTGTTGATGCGCTCGAGCTCGCGCGGGACGACCGAGAGGAATTTTTCGCGGAAGTCCGCATCCTCGAAGCGACGCGGCAGGTGGCGGCTGAACGTCAGCAGCGACGTCAGCGGATTCTTGATCTCGTGAGCCAGTCCGGCCGCGAGCTCGCCGATCGCCGCCAGCCGGTCGGAGCGGCGCAGCCGGTCCTCCAGCTGCCGCACGCGGGTGAGGTCGCGGAAGACGCCGATCACGCCGAGCTCTTTGCCCTCACCGCCGCGCAGCGGCGCCGCCGACAGCTCGACGGGCACCGTGCGGCCGTTACGCCGTCGCAGCGTGACGGTGATGCCGGGCACGGCCGCGCGCGTCGCGAGCGTCTCCATGAGCAGCTCGGCGAGGTCCGGCGTGTGGGCGAAGACCTCCGTGCAGTAGCGTCCGCGCACCTCGCCCGCGAAGAAGCCGGTCATCAGCTCCGCGGCGGGATTGAGCGTCACCACGCGGCCCTCGAGATCGGCCGTCACGATGCCGGTGGTCAGTGAGGCGAGGATGTTGTCGGTGTAGGACTTCAGATCGGCGAGCTCGTCGAAGCCACGGCGCAGCTCGGTGTTGGCGTCTTCCAGGGCCACGCGCTGCTGCGCGAGCTCCGCCACCATGTGATTGAACGCGGTGGCGAGCTTGCCGATCTCGTCATCGGTCGGCGGATCGATGCGGTGATTCCACTCGCCGCGGGCGATGGCGGCAGCGCCTTCGGCCAGCTGCTGAACCGGACGAGAGATCCGCCGGGCGATGACCGCCGCCGTCACGGCGCCGAACAGCAGCATGATCAGCGTGAGGGCCGCGAGCTCCGAGCGGGTCCGGGCGATCTCGGCTTCCATGCGTTGCTTGGACACGCCGACGCGAGCGGTTCCCCATTTCTGGCCGTTGACGAGAATCGGCATCGCGAAATCGAGCACGGACTGCCGCGCCACCGTGGTCTCCTGCATCACCGGCCGCGCCGTGCGCGCGGCCTCGACATCGATCTTTCCTTTCAGCCCGTGCCCCACGCGGTCGGGATGGCGGCTGTGCGCGGCCACCTTGCCATCGGCGTCGAGCACGATCGCGTAGATGACGTCGGGCTCGCCGGCGACGCGGGCTACGTTCTGCTCGAGCGCGGTGAAGTTGTAAAGGAGCAGCGGACCCTGCGAGACGGCCGCCAGGCCCCCGGCCATCACCTCGCCGCGACGCTGCATTTCCTCGACGATGGCGACGCGCTGGTGCCGCTCGACGAGCAGGAAGACGCCGGCCATGATCGGCACGATGACGAGCACGGTGCCGCCCAGCAGCCGCGCGCGCAGCGTCCGCGGTCGCAGCCACCTCATCGCGCCAGCCAGACCTTGCGCATGGGAATGTACGGGTCGCCGAGCCCGTTCACCTCGACCGAGCGCACCCACGGCTGGAAGAGCCGCTCGTAAGTGTAATGCCAGACCGGCAGGATCGCCGCGTCGTCGATGATGACCTGCTCGGCGCGACGAAAATGCTCGACGCGCCGCTGCGCATCCACGGCGGTGCGCGCGGCCACGAGGAGCTCGTCGACGATCGGATTGTGGTAGCGGGCGTAATTGCGCGGGCTCTTGCTGTGAAAGAGCTTCGTCAGGAAGTTGTCGGGATCCGGGACGTCGGCGTCCCAGGCATAGAGGAACACCGGCAGTCGGCCGTCGGCGAGGGCCTTGGAAAAGGAGGGCCAGTCGGTGAGGTATTTGAACTCGGCGTGCACACCGACCGCGGCGAGCCAGCGCCGGATGAGCTCGTGCTCACGCTGGATGGCCTCGTTCGTGACGCTGGACCACACCTCGATCTTGGGCAGTCCGCGTCCGCCCGGGTATCCCGCCTCGGCGAGCAGCGCCTGCGCGCGCGACGGCTCGAAGCCCGGGGCGACCAGCGCGGGGTTGAAGCCGAGCGTGCCGGGCGGAACGATGCCGCGCGCGAGCGTGTGCTTGCCCGAGTGCACGTCGTCGACGATCGTGTTGCGATCGATCGCGGCGACGATCGCTTGCCGCACGCGCCGGTCGTCCAACGGCTTCATCCGCGTATTGAAGCCGTAGAAACGCAGGGAGAACATCGGACGTCGCACGTACTGATACCGCCCGCTCGAGATCGCACGACGGTAGTCACGCGTGGGCGGCCGCGTGTCGTCGAGCTCGCCCTTCAAGAAGTCCGCATAGGCCGCGTCGAGCTGACCGCCCGGGAAGATTCGATAGATCAGCCGCGACAGCTTGGGTGGGCCGTCGAAGTACTCGGGGTTGGCCTGCAACACGATCTCACGCCCTCGCTCCCAGCGCTCGAAACGGAACGGGCCGGTACCCATGGGATTGACGGCGAATGCTGCCGGCGTCGGCTCGACGACGTCGCGCGGGACGATCTTGGCCTGACCGATCGCGAGCAGGCTCACGAACGGCACGCTGGCTTCGGTCAGCGTGACCCGCACCGTATACCGATCGGGTGCTGCGAGGCCCGTCACGTGCGTCTCGTGCCCGGCACGGAATTCCTGCGCGCCACGAATGTGACTGAACAGGTCGGCCGCGCCGGATTTGACCCGCGGGTCGAGCAGCCGCGTGAGCGAATACACCACGTCGTCCGCCGTGAGCTCACGGCCATGATGAAAGCGAACGCCCTTGCGGAGCGTGAACGTCCACGTCAGCCCGTCACGCGACGCGCGCCAGAACTCGGCGAGCGCCGGCTTGATGGCGAGCGTCTCGTCGAACGACACGAGGCCGTCGAAGATCTGTTGCGCGACGGCGCGTCCATAGCTATCGGCGATGATCGCGGGGTCAAGCGTCGAGGGATCGTTGCCGATCGGCCGCCGGTACACGGCCTCGCCGGCGGCCGTCGGGCCGACCGCCGTGCAGACGCAGGCGAGCGCGAGGAACGCATGCGCCGCGGTCCTCGCGCTCGACGCCAGAAGATGTCCGACTCTTCCGGTTAATCGCCGCCGCTGCCATCGGCGTTGCCGACGGCCACGAAGACCTGCGTGGAGACCGAGGTCCCGGACTCGATGATCGGGGCGACCAGCAGGAACGACACCAGGGCGAGCGCGACGGCGAAGAGCTTCGTCATTGACGTATCCCCTTATCGGCAGTTGGTCGCCCCCACCATGGGAGCGCGGTTCTGCCGTCGGGGACGGCGCAGACGCAATTCGACCGCCAGAGCGCCACGCGCGTGCGACCATCCACAACGCTGCGAAATGTCGAGGGTGCGCGGCGGCGGCCGCCCCCTCCGCTGGCCCGTTACTGTGCATCAGCGACCGTCGGGTTGGCCCGTTACTGGGCGCCCGGGTCCTCGGGCTCGCCGCCGGTGAGCTTCCAGCGGGCAAGCTTCATCTTCAGCGAGTTGCGATGCAGACCGAGCACACGGGCCGCCTCGCTGACGTTGCCGCCGACCTCCTCGAGCACGCGCTGCACGATGATCCGCTCGAAGCGGTCGCTCGCCTGGTTGAGATCCATGCGCAGCGACTCGGGCGCGCCCCCGGGAGCCGAGCGCCCCGGCGCCACCGTCACGTCGAGCGGCAGGTCGGCCGGACCGATGAGCGGCCCGTCGACGAGTACCATCGTGCGCTCCACGACGTTCTGAAGCTCGCGCACGTTGCCGGGCCAGGCGTACGAGGCCAGCAGGCTGAGCGCCTCCGGCGTGAAGGCCTGGATGTGCTTCTTGAACTCGTCGTTGTAGCGCCGCACGAGGTGATCGACGAGCTGGGGAATGTCGTCGATGCGCGCACGGAGGGGCGGCACGGTGATCGGCACGACGTTCAGCCGGTAGTAAAGGTCCTCGCGAAACGCGCCGGCCGCGACCGCGCGCTTGAGATCGACGTTGGTCGCGGCCACGATTCGCACGTCGATCTTGATCGACCGCGTTCCGCCCACGCGCTCGATCTCGCGCTCCTGGAGCACGCGAAGGAGCTTGGCCTGCACCTCCGCGCGGAGCAGTCCGATCTCGTCGAGAAACAGCGTGCCACCCTGAGCGAGCTCGAACCGCCCGAGCTTGCGCTGATGCGCACCGGTGAACGCGCCCTTCTCGTGTCCGAACAGCTCGGACTCGACGAGCGCGTCCGGGATCGCCGCCGGATTGACCGGCACGAACGGTTTGTCGCGCCGCGGCCCCCGATGGTGGATGGCGCGCGCGATCAGCTCCTTGCCGGTGCCGCTCTCGCCGGTGATCAGCACGGTGGTGGTCGTCCGCGCCACCTGCGAGACGAGACGCGCGAGCTTTTGCATCTCCGGATGGTCGCCGATGATCTCGTCGCGATCGTGACTGCGTGCGAGCTCGCCTCTGAGAAATGTCACCTCGCGCTCCAGCGAGCGCTTCTCCACGGCCCGCCGCACCAGCGACAGCAACTCCTCGTCCTCGAACGGCTTGGTGAGGTAGTCGAACGCGCCGAGCTTCATCGCCGCGACGGCCGTGCGAACCGTTCGCACCGCGGTGACGAGGATGACTTCGACACTGTCGTCCAAAGCCTTCAAGCGCTCCAGCACCTCGATGCCATCCATCTCCGGCAGGCGGATGTCCAGCAGCACGACATCGACGTGGTGCGAGCGGACGATATCCAGCGCGCGCGCGCCGTCAGGCGCATCGAGGACGTCATAGTCCTGGTCGAGGACCAACCGGAACGATTCCCGGACACTCTCCTCGTCGTCGACCACGAGCGCCACGGGGCGCAGCACGTCCTCGCCGCTCATGCGCCCGAGCACTCTATCAGAGAACATCCGCCCCCGGATACGGGCCGGCCGGGCGGCGTCGCGGCCGCTCCGCCGGGGCGCGCCACCCGCTCTGCGAGGTCGGCGCCGTCTCGGATTCGCGACATTGACCGCCCCAATGGCACCGCCAACAATCGCGACATGCATGCGCACGTGCTCTCGGCGGCGGTGGTCGGCGTCGAAGCCGTGCTGGTGCGCGTCGAAGTCGACCTCACGAATGGGCTGCCGCAGTACGCCACCGTCGGGCTTCCCGATTCGGCGGTGCGAGAAAGCCGCGAGCGCGTGAAATCGGCGATCCGCAACACCGGCGTCAAGTTCCCGGACCAACGGGTCACAGTGAACCTCGCCCCCGCCGACATCCGCAAGGAGGGCGCTGCGTTCGACCTGCCGATCGCGCTCGGCATCCTTGCCGCTCTGGGCCTGGTGCGGTTGGACTCGCTGGCCGAGTTCGCGGTCGTCGGTGAGCTCGCCCTCGACGGCCAGATCCAGCCGGTGCGCGGTGCACTCGCGGTGGGGCTGGCGTGCCGGCGCCGCGGCATCGCGAAGCTGCTGGTGCCTCGCGAGAACGCCGCCGAGGCCACGGCGGTGGAAGGCATCCGCGTCGTCGTCGCCGCAACGTTGAGCGACGCCCTGGATGTGCTCAACGGCAAGGTGTGCGCCGTCGCGCCCCCGCCGCCGAACGTCGAGCGCGTGGCCGACGATACCGACCTGACCGACGTCCGCGGACAGGCGCACGCCAAGCGCGCGCTCGAGATCGCCGCCGCCGGTGGCCACAACCTGTTGCTCGTGGGTCCGCCCGGCACGGGCAAGACGATGCTCGCGCGCCGGCTCGCGGCGATCTTGCCGCCGCTGTCGCGTGATGAGGTCTTGGAGGTGTCCACCATCTGGTCGGTGGCCGGGCTGCTGCACCGGCGCGGGGCGCTCGTCGACGTTCGGCCATTCCGCGCGCCACATCACACCATCTCCGTCTCGGGACTGATCGGCGGCGGCAGCCCACCGCGACCGGGCGAGGTGACGCTCGCGCATCGTGGCGTGCTGTTTCTGGATGAGCTGCCGGAGTTCCAGCAGCACGTACTCGAGTCGCTGCGCCAGCCGCTGGAGGATGGCCGCGTGGCGATCGCGCGCGCGAGCGGCGTGGGCAACTTTCCCGCGCGCTTCCAGCTCGTCGCGGCCGCCAATCCATGCCGCCGCGGGTGCCCCACGATCGACTGCTGCCTCTGCACCCCTGCCGAGCGCGATCGCTACCTCGGGCGATTGTCGGGTCCGCTTCTCGATCGCATCGACCTGCACGTCGAGATGCCGGCGCTTGCGGGGGAGGAATATGCCGGCGCACCACCGGGCGACGACTCGACGACGGTGCGGATGCGGGTCGCCTGCGCGCGCGAGCGCCAGCGCGAGCGCGGCGTGACGACGGGAGCGCGACTGAATGCGGAGATCGCAGGTCGGCTGCTCCGGCGATCGTGTCCCATTTCGGCGGATGGCCAGAAGCTGCTGGCCACGGCCATGACGCGGCTCGGCCTGTCGGCGCGGGGGCACGACCGCGTGGTGCGCGTCGCGCGCACCATCGCCGATCTGGCCGGCGTAGAGCGCGTCGGCGCAGAGCACTGTGCCGAGGCGCTCCAATACCGCGGTCTCGATCGTCGCTGGCGTCCGTGAGCATGACGGCGCTCGGGCGGCGTCGGGCCGTGGCACAATAGCCGCCACGCTGGGAGGTCAGGTATGGCGCAACCCGTGATCGTCGTCACCGACGTGCAGGAGCGGCTGTTCGGCGCGATGGATGCCGAGCGGCGCGACGAGATGATCCGCAATCTGAAGATCCTGCTGTCGACGGCCCGCCGCCTCGGCACCCCCGTCGTCGTCACGGAGCAATATCCCAAGGGCCTCGGTCGCACGCTGCCCGAGTTGCGCGTCCTGCTCGACGACGCGCCGCCGCTCGAAAAGACCGCGTTCTCCGCCTGCGGCGCGGCGGGCTTCGGCACCCGCCTCCAGGAGCTCGACGCGGGGCCGGTCGTTCTCACCGGAATCGAAGCCCACGTCTGTGTGCTGCTCACCGCGCTGGATCTGCTCGGGCGCGGCGTGGGGGTGTCGATCGTCGCCGATGCCGTCTGTTCGCGCCGCGTGGCGAGCATGGATCTCGGGCTAGCGCAGGCGCGTCAGGCGGGGGCGGTAATCACCTCGACCGAGACCCTCGTGTTCCAGCTTCTCGGAAGCTCCGACACCGAGGCGTTCCGCGAGATCAGCAAGCTATTGAAGTGAGCCGGCGGGCAGAGCGGGCCGTTACGGCCGGCCGCGCGGGGGAATGTTCGTATAGGTAATGGTTCCGTCGCGCGCGATCGTCTGGTAGACACGCGTCTGCGGCGTGTCGATCCCCTCGACGCCGTAGTACCGCAGCACCTTCCCCACGTAGTCCTGCGTCTCGGGATACGGCGGAACGCCGCCGTACGCGGTGACCGCCTTCTCCCCCGCGTTGTAGGCGGCGATGGCGAACGGCAGGTTGCCGGGAAAGCGATCGAGCAGGCCGCGCAGGTGACGAACGCCGCCGTCGATGTTCTCGCGCGGATCGAACGAGTTGCGCACGCCGAGTACGGAGGCCGTCGAGGGCATCAGCTGCATGAGTCCCTGCGCGCCCTTGCGCGAGACCGCGCGCGGATTGAAGCCCGACTCCGCACGGATCACCGCGGTGACGAGCCGCTCAGGAATCCCGTAGCGCTCGGCCGCGTCGGTGATCTCCCGAGCGTACGGCTTGGTGTCTCCCTGCGGCAGCCGCAGCCATCCCGCCTGGGTGCCCGTGGTGTATCCCATGCGCTGATAGCGCGGATCGGTGGGAGCGTTGGTGAAATGCGTCGAGCCGTCCGGCGCCTTGAACTTGTACATCTGAGCGTCGGCCGGTGCCGCCGTCACGATGGCGGCCGTGAACACCATCACGCTGAGCGCGCGAGTCACGATGCCTCGATCTTAGCCGAATCGCCTCGTGGTGTCGCCACGAAGCGATCCGGCTGAAATCGCGGCAGTTTATCGTCCGGAGAGCACTCCTCGGCCCGGCGCGGGGGCGGCCTCGAGTGCCACCGCGAGCACGTCACCGATCGTGTCGGCGAGATGAACCGTCAGGCTCTGCCGCACGACGAGTGGAACGTCTTCCAAGAGGTTCTTCTCGTTCCGCCGCGGCAACACCACCGTGCGAAGCCCCGCCCGATGCGCGGCCAGAACCTTCTCTTTGATGCCGCCGACCGGCAGCACCCGACCCGAGAGGCTGATCTCGCCCGTCATCGCGAGATCCGAACGCACTGGCCGCCCGGTGAGGAGCGACACCAGCGCGGTGGCCATCGTGACGCCCGCCGAAGGCCCGTCCTTGGGGATCGCGCCCGCCGGCACGTGGACGTGTACGTCCGATCGCTCCCAGAAGTCGGGATCGATGCCCAGGTCCGCCGCGTGCGACCGCACCCACGAAAGCGCCGCCTGGACGGACTCCTTCATGACGTCACCGAGCTGACCGGTGAGCGTCAGCGTGTGCACGCCGCGCATGCGCGTCGCCTCGACGAACAGCACGTCGCCACCCGCCGCCGTCCATGCCAGCCCGGTCACGACACCCGGCACGCGCGTGCGCTGCTCGACCTCTTCGAGCTCGAACCGCGGCACGCCCAAAAACGACACGACCACGTCCGGCGTCACCCGCACCGGCTCGGCGTTGCCTTCGGCGCGGCGCCGCGCGATCTTCCGACATACCGACGCGATCTCGCGCTCGAGACTCCGCACGCCGGCTTCGCGCGTGTAGCCGCGCGCCAGCAACCGGAGCGCTTCGGGCTCGAAGACGACGTCGGTGCCCGCGGCGAGGCCGTGCTCGCGTGCCTGCTTCGGAATCAGGTGGCGTTGCGCGATCGCGATCTTTTCCTCTTCCGTGTAGCCGGCCAGGTTGATGACTTCCATCCGGTCGCGGAGAGGAGCCGGCACCGAGTCGATCACGTTCGCGGTCGTGATGAACAGAACGCGCGACAGATCGAAGGGCACGTCTAGATAGTGGTCCCGGAACGTCCCGTTCTGCTCGGGGTCGAGCACCTCGAGCAGCGCGGACGCGGGGTCGCCGCGAAAATCCATGCCGAGCTTGTCGACCTCGTCGAGCATGAGCACGGGATTCTTCGTCCCCGCGCGCCGGAGGCCCTGCACGATCTGACCCGGCAGCGCGCCGATGTACGTCCGTCGATGTCCGCGGATCTCCGCCTCGTCGCGCATGCCGCCGAGCGAGATCCGGTGGAACTTGCGGCCGAGCGCGCGCGCAATGGATTTCCCCAGCGACGTCTTGCCGACGCCGGGCGGGCCGACGAAGCACAGAATCGGATCCTTGCCGCCCGGGCGGATCTTCTTCACCGCGAGGTACTCGAGGATGCGGTCCTTGATCTTGTCGAGCCCCTCGTGATCCTCGTCGAGGATCGTGCGGGCCGGAGCGATGTCGACCGCGTCCGTCGTTTCTTGCTGCCATGGCATGGTGACCAGCCAGTCGATGTACGTCCGGGCCACGGTGTACTCTGCGGCGGCGGGCGGCATCTTGGCGAGCCGGTCCAGCTCGCGCAACGCCTCTGCCTTTGCCTCGTCCGACATGCCGGCCGCCTCGATCTTGGTGCGGAGCGCGTCGATCTCTTGCGTCCGGTCGTCGCCTTCGCCGAGCTCCTTCTGGATCGCCTTCAGCTGCTCACGCAGGTAGTACTCACGTTGGGTCTTGTTTATGCCCGACTGGATCTCGGACTGGATCTTGCTGCCGAGCTCGAGCACCTCCGCCTCTTTGCCGAGCGCAGCCGCAAGCTTCGACAGACGCTCGCGGACGTTCACGGTCTCGAGCAGCTCCTGCTTCAGCGCGAGCGGCAGCGTCGGCAACGACGCGGCGACCATGTCGGCCATCGCACCGGCCGCGTCCACGTTGTCGAGCAACGTCACCAGCTCGTCGGGGAGCGCCGGCGACAGCGACACGACCTTGCCGAAAAGCGAGGTGACGCTGCGTACGAGCGCCTCGAGCTCCAGGTCATCGGCCGCGGCCGGCTCCTCGATCGGCTCGATCCGCGCCTTGAGATATGGCTCCGTCTGGACGATCTCGACGACGCGAAAGCGGCTGACGCCCTGCGCGACCAGGCGCAGCGTACCGTCGGGCTGCTTGAGCGTCTTGTGAATGACCGTGATCGTCCCCACCGGATGCAGGCCGTCCGCGCGTGGCGCATCCTCTTTGGGATCCTTCTGCATCACCGCGCCGACGAGCCGGCCGCCCTGCAACGCCTCCTCGATCAGCCGCAACGAGGAGGCGCGCCCGGCGCCGAGCGGCACCACCGCCTGCGGAAAGAGGACCGTGCCACGCAGCGGGAGGATTCCCACGACGTCCGGCAGCGGCCGATCGGCATCGCGCTTCGTGTCTGTCATGAGGGACCCAGCTTTCTCAGAAGAGATCGACGGACCCAAGCTGTCCCGAGGCCGCGCGAACGAGCGCCTCGCGGGGCTCGCCGCGTTCAGGACGTGCCTCACCCGGCCCGCTCTCGCGGACGTAGGCGACGAGGTCTTCGATCTGCTTCTGCATATCGATCATCCGACGTCTCATCTTTAAGATGATTTCGACGCCGGCCAGATTCACGCCGAGATCGCGCGTGAGTCGGAGCAGCCGCGCGATGTCGTCGACGTCCTCCGCCGAATACATCCGCGTCTTGCCCTCGCTGCGGCTCGGCCGAACGAGCCCCTTCTTCTCGTAGAACCGCAGTGTCTGCGGATGCACTCTGAGCATCTCCGCGACGACGCCAATCATGTACAGCGGCTTCGCCCGGTCAGTCGTCATGCGCCGCCCCCGCGAAAGCGCTCGAGGTCGGTGCGCGCAGTATGCGGAACCAGCCGCTCGAGCTCACGCACCAGCTCGTCGGTGCGCGCGTCCAGCCCGCCCGGCACTTCGACGCGGACGGTGACGAAAAGGTCGCCCGGCGCCTCGTCGCCAGGGCGTGGCACGCCCTGTCCGCGCAGTCGAAAGACCTGACCGGGCTGCGTGGCGGGAGGCACGACGATCACCGCCTCGCCCTGAGGCGTCGGCACACGGATGCGCGCGCCGCGCAGCGCTTCCCAGACGCTGATCGGCAGCTCGCAGTGCACGCCTTCTCCTCTGCGAGCGAAGAACGGGTGCTCGAGCACGCGTGTGCTCACGAGCAGGTCACCGCGCGGTGCTCCGAACGGTCCCGCGCTGCCCTCGCCCGGGATGCGAACCTGCATGCCGGCGTCGACGCCGGCGGGAATGGCGACGGTCACGCGATCCTGCTGGCGGCGGACGCCGCGCCCCGCGCAGGCGTCGCACACGCCTTCGGCGGTCCGCCCGTGCGCATCGCACCCGGCGCACGGCGAGAAACGCGGCACCGCGAGCTCGACGGCCGTACCGCGCACCACGTCGGAGAAGCCGAGCTCGATCGCCACGTGAACGTCTTCGCCGCGGCGCGCGGCGGTCAGTGCGTCCGGTTGGGCGCCAAAGCGATCGTAGAGTGACCGCGCGTCGGGGTCGATGAGGATCCGATACGCCTCGGCGATCTCGTCGAACAGCGTGCGCGCCGTCGTATCCCAGAAATTGACGTCGGGAGAATACTGCCGCGCGAGCCGGCGGTAGGCCTGCCGGATCTCGCGCGGCGCCGCGGTGGCGGCCACGCCGAGCACCGCGTAGTAATCACGCCTCATGACCTACTTCTTTTCTCCGAGGTCCTCGAACTCGGCGTCGACGACTTCGCCTTCCTTGGGCCCGGAGGGACGGCCGGCGGCGCCGCCCGGCTGCGAGCCCGCGCCCTGCCCCGACGCTTGCCCCGCCTGCGCCTCGCGATACATGATTTCCCCGAGCTTTTGGGCGGCCTTCGACAGCGTCTCCTGCGCGCGCTTCATCCGGTCGAGGTCGTCCGTCTTCAACGCCTCCTTCGCCTCGGCGAGCGCATCGTCGATGGCCTTACGATCCGGCTCGGCCAGCTTGCTGCCGTGCTCGGACAGCGTCCGCTCGGTGGAGTACACGAGCGAGTCGGTCTGGTTTCGAACCTCGATCGCCTGCTTGTTGCGCGCGTCCTCGGCCGCGTTGGCCTCCGCCTCCTTCACCATCTTGTCGATCTCGTCCTTGCCGAGGCCCGAGGAGGCGGTGATCGTGATGTGCTGCTGCTTGCCGGTCGCGGTGTCCTTGGCGGACACATTGAGGATGCCGTTCGCGTCGATGTCGAACGTCACCTCGATCTGCGGCACGCCGCGCGGCGCAGGCGGAATGCCGTCCAGATGGAAGCGCCCGAGCGTCCGGTTGTCTCGCGCCATCGGCCGCTCACCCTGCAGCACGTGAACCTCGACGGACGGCTGATTGTCGGCGGCCGTCGTGAACCGCTCGCTCTTCTTCGTCGGGATCGTCGTGTTGCGCGCGATCAGCGTCGTCATCACGCCGCCGAGCGTCTCGATGCCGAGCGACAGCGGCGTCACGTCCAGCAGCAGGAGATCCTTCACCTCACCGGTCAGCACGGCGCCCTGTACGGCGGCACCGACCGCGACGACCTCGTCCGGGTTCACGCCCTTGTGCGGCTCCCGGCCGAACAGCGTCTTCACCGCCTCCTGCACCTTCGGCATACGCGTCTGGCCGCCGACGAGAATCACCTCGTTGATGTCCTTGGTCGCGGCGCCCGCGTCCTGCATCGCCTGCCGGCACGGGCCGAGCGTGCGATCCACGAGGTCGGCGACGAGGGACTCGAGCTTGGCGCGCGTCAACGTCAGAACGAGATGCTTGGGGCCGCTGGCGTCGGCGGTGATGAACGGCAGATTGATTTCCGTCTGCACCGTCGTCGACAGCTCGATCTTCGCCCGCTCCGCAGCCTCTTTCAGCCGCTGCAGCGCCATGCGGTCCTTCCGCAGATCGATCCCATGCTCCTTCTTGAACTCCTCCGCGATCCAATCCATCACCCGCTGGTCGAAGTCATCACCGCCCAGATGGGTGTCACCGTTGGTGGCCTTGACTTCGAAGACGCCCTCGCCGATCTCGAGGATCGAAATGTCGAACGTCCCGCCGCCGAGGTCGTACACGGAGATCGTCTCGTCCTTCTTCTTGTCGAGGCCGTAGGCCAGCGCCGCCGCCGTCGGCTCGTTGATGATGCGCAACACCTCGAGCCCGGCGATCTTGCCCGCGTCCTTGGTGGCCTGGCGCTGAGCATCGTTGAAGTAGGCGGGCACCGTGATCACCGCCTGCGTGACCTTCTCGCCCAGATATGCCTCGGCGGCTTCCTTGAGCTTGCGCAGGATCATGGCGGAGATTTCCGGCGGCGAATATTGCTTGCCGCGCACCTCGACGCGCGCGTCACCGTTGGACGCCTTGACGACCTTGTACGGCACGAGCTTGATCTCTTGCAGTACCTCGTCGTATCGACGGCCCATGAACCGTTTGATCGAGAAGACGGTGTTTTCGGGATTCGTGATCGCTTGTCGCTTGGCGACCTGCCCGACGAGAATCTCGCCGTCCTTGGTGAACCCGACGACCGACGGCGTCAGGCGACTCCCCTCTTGGTTGGCGATGACCGTAGGGTTGCCGCCTTCGACGACGGAGACCACCGAGTTCGTCGTTCCGAGATCGATGCCGATCACCTTGGGCATACCGTCTGCTCCCTGGCCCGTGGGCCTAACTTCATTTCAAAGGCGCGGAAGGGGCCGCCGGGCCCCTTCCGCGAGTTCCCGTTTACAGGATGTCGATCTTGATTTCCTTGGGCTTGTGCTCTTCAGCCTTCGGAAGTTTGATTTCCAGAACGCCCTCGCGGTAGGTCGCCTTCACACGATCGGCCTGCACCGCCATCGGCAACTGGATGACTCGCTCGAACTTGCCGTAGGTCCGCTCGACATGAAGCAGGTCCTGCTCCTTGACCTGGTTCTCGAAGCGTCGCTCACCCTTGACCGTAAGCAGGTCGCCGGTGATCGAAACACTCACGTCTTTCTCGCTGACCCCGGGGACTTCCATCGTGAGTACCAGGTCGTCCTTGGTCGCGTACATGTCGACCGGCGGCGTCCAGGTCCGCCCAGCCCCGCTCGAGGGACGACCGAAGAAGTTGTCGAAGAGGCGATTCACCTCGGACTGAATCTCGGACACGCGGAACGGCTCCCACCGGTCCATGCTCGACAGCCCGAACGGACGCCAACGCTCCATCGCCATCAGCTGATCCTCCTTGAGTTCCTGCCGGCTCCTTCCGGCCGGCCTCTATTGAGTACGCATTCCTTATATCAGGTGAGTGTGTGTCTGTCAAATAGTGCCAGTCAAGCTGGCCCGAAGCCCTGCGAGGCTGCTGCGGACTAGCCTAGCCCAGAGGTGGTGGTAGTGTTCGCCCGTGCGGCTAGGGTGCGGAGGATGCTCGTGGTTGGCGCTCGGGGTAGTCATCGTGGCGGTAGTGACCGGTGCCGGCGTATGGGCCGGGATGCGAGCCCTGGAAACCCCAGCCGTGGAGGCTCCGCGCTTCTCACGTGACGACGGTGTGCGGGCGCAGCAGAAGATCGCCGACCTTGCGCGGCATCGGGCGAAGACCAACCCCGTCGTCCTCAGCGAAGCCGAAGTCAACGCGTTCGTGTCCCGCCATCTCGATCCGGAGGTGCTTCCCGTGCGCGATGCCGTCATCCGGCTGCGCGATGGCGATGTCGTCGAGATCGTGGGAACGGTGGCTCTCGGCCGTCTGCTGCGCGAGTCGCCCGTCGGCACCCTCGCGGACACGCTTCCTGCGGGGTGGCTCGCACGCCGCATTTGGCTGACGATCGACGCCCAGCCGGCGACGGCCACCGAGCCGCGTCGTACGCTGCGACTGGACGCGCGACGCTTGACGGTCGGGCGTCAGCCTGTGCCGGCGCTCATGCTCCGGCTGGTGCTCGAGCCGGCGAGCCTACGCTTGATGCACATCGGCTTGCCCTCAGAAGTCCAGACGGTGCGAATCGACCGGGGCCGTGTCGTCATCCAGACGACTTCGCCGCCTTCACGTACCTGAGCTGAAGATCGTAGATCAGCACAACGAGAGCCCGCGTTTCTTCGGCGGAGCGATGGCCTTCCGTCTTTTCCCGCAACAAACCCGATGAGGGTCCGTTCATCACGCGCGTGCGTGCCGCTTGGCGGTGTCGCGACGGGCCCGGTTCCGCCTTGCGACGGATCATTCGCGGGCCGGGGGCCGCTCGCTGCGTCCCGCCGCCGGCGATCCGTGACCTTGAATCCTTCGTCCGGCGCCTGCGCCACGGGGCCGAGCCTAGCACACGCGCAAACCCCTGCTGTATAATCGCTTACCCTCAGGAATCCCGATCATGACCCAGTCGCCCGGCGCGCAGTTCGAACGGCTCCTCGAGATCATGAGACGGCTTCGGGAGCCGGGCGGATGCCCATGGGATCGTGAGCAGACCCGGGTCTCCTTGAAGCCATTTCTGGTCGAGGAAACCTACGAAGTCCTCGAAGCCATCGAGTCGACTGATTCGGCGGCGCTGCAGGAGGAACTCGGCGACCTCCTGTTCCAGGTGATCTTCCACGCTCAGATCGCCGCCGAGTGCGGCGAGTTCGACATCGCCGCCTTGCTTGCGCGGCTCATCGACAAGATGGTCAGCCGCCATCCGCACGTGTTTGGCGAAGCGACCGTCGGGACACCCGGCGAAGCGTTGGCGCAGTGGGAGAGCATCAAACAGCGTGAGGCCCATCAGGCCGGTCGCCGACGCTCGATCATCGACGGGGTGCCGCGCTCGCTCCCCTCCTTGCTCCGCGCTCAGCGCATGACCTCGAAGGCGTCACGGGTGAACTTCGATTGGCCGGATGCGCGCGCCGCGTGGACAAAGGTCGAGGAGGAGTGCCGTGAGGCGGCGGACGCCCTCGACGCGGGGGATCGCGCCCGCCTGCAGGACGAGCTCGGCGACGTGTTGTTCTCGCTCGTGAACGTGGCCAGACTCGCGTCCATCGACGCGGAGGAAGCCCTGCAAGGAGCCATCGAAAAGTTCCGACGTCGATTCACCGGCATGGAGGAGGACCTCACCGCGCAGGGCAAGAGCGTCGGCAGCGTGTCGCAGGAAGAGCTGGAGCGCTCGTGGCAGGCGGTGAAAGCGCAGGAGCGCGGGCGATGAAGCTGAAGGTCGGCGCCGCATCGATCTCCGTCGAGCGCGGCGACATCACGGATCGAGAAGTCGATGCCCTGGTGAATCCGGCCAACACGGCGCTCACCATGACGACGGGCGTCGCGGCCGCCATCAAGCGCAAGGGCGGCGTCATCATCGAGGAAGAGGCGATGCGCCAGGGCCCGGTCGAGGTCGGCGAAGCCGTACTGACGCCGGGCGGAAACCTGCAGGCCACGCACGTCATCCACGCGGTGGTGATGGGATCCGACCTCAAAACCGACGCCGACGTGGTCGGGCGGGCGACGCGCGCCGTGCTCGCCGTCGCCGACAAACATCGGCTGACGTCGATCGCGTTACCGGCGCTCGGCACTGGCGTTGGCCACGTCGCGCCGCCCGCGGCCGCCGAGGCCATGATCCAGGCGGTCACCGCTCACCTGAAAACCGGTAAGACGGCGTTGAAGCGAGTCCTTTTCGTCCTCTATCTCGACGATGCGTACCGAGCCTTTAGTGACACATTGAAGCGGGTAGGTGGAATACAGTAAGTAAAAGGTCTAGATGGCGCATCAAAAACTCGGCCAGCCCCAGACACGGCGCCTCGGGGACCTCCTAGTCGCCGAGGGGCTGATCACCGAGGAGCAGCTGAAGCAGGCGCTCGGCGAGCAGAAGGGAAAGACCGAGAAGCTCGGCTCGATTCTCGCGCGCCTCAACTTCATCACCGAAGAACAGCTCATCGGTTTTCTCTCTCGCCAGTACGGCATTCCGTCCATCACGCTGCGCAACGTGGACGTCGACGCCGAGACGCTCCGCCTGGTGCCGGCGCCGATTGCCCGAAAATACGAGGTCCTGCCCGTCAAGCGCATTGGTGGCACGCTCACGCTCGCGATGGCGGATCCGACCAACGTGTTCGCGCTCGATGACGTCGCGTTCATGACCAGCCTGCAGATCCTTCCCGTCGTCGCGCCCCAGGCCGCGATCCGCACGGCCATCGAGAAGGCCTACGAGGTGGGGCAGCAGTCGACGGCGATGAGCGACATGCTCACGGAGATCGCCGCCGACGCCAGCGTGGAAGTGCTGGAGGGCGAAGCGGAATCGACCGGCGTCGACGTCTTCGATCTCAAGGAATCCGCCGACGAGGCGCCGGTCGTGAAGCTCGTGAACATGGTCCTTGTGGACGCGATCCGCAAGGGCGCCTCCGACCTGCACTGGGAACCGTACGAGAAGCACTTCCGGATTCGCTTCCGCATCGACGGCGTGTTACACGAGATGCTCTCACCCCCCAAGCGCCTCGAACCCGCCATCATCTCGCGTCTGAAGATCATGTCGAATCTGGACATCTCCGAGCGGCGAGTGCCGCAGGACGGACGCATCAAGCTCCGGTTCGGCAGTCGCGAGATCGATTTTCGCGTGTCGATCTTGCCGACGATCTTCGGCGAAAAGGCCGTGCTGCGTATCCTCGACAAGGACTCCCTGCAGCTCGATCTCACCAAGCTCGGCTTCGATCCGTGGAGCTACGAGAAGTTCAACCACGCGATCCATCAGCCCTACGGCATGGTGCTCATCACGGGCCCCACGGGCTCGGGCAAGACCACGACGCTCTACTCGGCGATCTCGACGATCAACTCGCCCGAGCACAACATCATGACCGCCGAGGATCCGGTCGAGTACAACCTCAAGGGCGTCAATCAGGTGCAGGTCAACGAAGGCGTCGGGCGCTCGTTCGCCGCCGTCCTGCGCTCCTTCCTGCGGCAGGACCCCGACGTGATCCTCGTCGGTGAGACGCGCGATCTCGAAACCGCGCAGATCTCCATTCGCGCCGCGCTCACGGGCCATCTCGTCTTCACCACGCTTCACACCAACGACTGCCCGTCCACGGTGGCCCGGCTGTTCGACATGGGGATCCAGCCGTTCCTGCTCTCGTCGGCGCTGCTGCTGATCCTGGCGCAGCGACTTGGCCGGCGGATCTGCAAGGAATGTCGGCAGCCGGTGCAGGGTTCGGAAGAGGAGCTCGTGCCCTACGGCCACACACCGCAAGGGCTCACCAACGTGACGTTTTACCGCGGCAAGGGCTGCGCGACGTGCAACTTCACGGGAATGAAGGGCCGCGTCGCCATCTATGAAGTCATGCCCGTCACCGAGGCACTTCGTGACATGATTCTGAAGAATGCCGCGACCGCGGACATCCGCGAACAGGCCCAGAGGGACGGCATGAAAACCCTCCGACAGTCCGGGCTGATGAAAGTGATCGAGGGGACCACGACGGTCGAAGAGATCCTGCGAGTCACGCTGGCCTAGCGGGAGGAAGTATATGGCTGTGTTCGCGTACAAGGGGCGCGCCGGTGGCAGCGCCGTGACGGGCGATATCGAGGCGGACAGCCGCCCCGCCGCCGTTGCCGCGTTACGCGCGAAAGGCGTCATCGCGACCTCTGTGCAGGAGAAGGCGATCAAAACGGCCGCCGCCGCGACGCCGAAGAAATTCGGCGGCAGCGTGCGCGACAAGGACCTCGCGATCTATACGCGACAGTTCTCCACGATGGTGGACGCGGGTCTGCCGATTGCGCAGTGCCTGCAGATTCTCTCCGAGCAGAACGATTCCAAGACGCTGCGTGACGTCACCGCGCGCATCGCCGTCGACGTTCAGGGCGGGTCGACGCTCGCCGAGTCATTCGGCAAGTACCCGCGGACGTTCGACCACCTGTTCACGAACATGCTCGCCGTCGGCGAGTCTGGCGGCGTGCTCGACGTGGTCCTCCAGCGATTGTCCGGCTACATCGAGAAGGCGGCGAAGCTGAAGGGCAAGGTCAAGAGCGCGATGGTCTATCCGATCACGATCATCGGCGTCGCGTGTCTGGTCATCATCTTCATGATGATCTTCGTGCTCCCGACGTTCGCGAACATGTTCAAGAACATGGGCGCCGAGCTGCCGCTACCGACCAAGATCGTCATGTGGATGTCCGACATGACGCGCAAGTACGTCATCTTCATGCTGGCCGCGGTCGGCGCCGCCATCTACGCGCTCAAGCGCTATTACGGCACCGACAACGGCAGCATGGTCATCGACACCTTCGCGTTGAAGGTGCCAGTCATCGGCATGCTCATCCGCAAGGTCGCCGTCGCGCGCTTCACGCGGACGCTCGGCACGCTCATCTCGTCCGGCGTCCCGATTCTTGAGGGACTGCTCATCACCGCGCGCTCGGCGGGCAACCGCGTCGTTGAAAAGGCCGTCATGCAGGCGCGGCAGCACGTGACGGCGGGTGGCACGCTGGCCGAACCGCTCAAAGCGACGCCGGTGTTCCCGCCGATGGTCGTGCACATGATCTCCGTCGGCGAGAACACCGGCGCGCTCGATGCCATGCTCGGCAAGATCGCCGACTTCTACGACGACGAGGTCGACGCCGCGGTGAGCGCGCTCACGTCGCTGCTCGAGCCGATGATGATCGTCTTCCTGGGTGTGGTCGTCGGCGGCATCGTCGTGGCGATGTACCTCCCCATCTTCAAGATGGTGACGCTCGTCAAGTGACCGCGTGACCGCTCGATGACGTTCGTCGACGGCGAGCGGCTGCTGCGGGGCGTCTTCTGGGCGCGCCTGGGGGTCGCTGCGCTCCTGCTGCCGCTGGGCACCGTGCTGCCCGACGCGATGATGCCGGGCATCAACCACGGCGTCCTCGTCATGTCGCTGCTCACGGTCGTCGTCTCCTCGGGGGCATTGCTGCTCGGCTCGCCGCTGGCGCATCCGCGCCGAATCGCGTGGCTGATGGCGCTGCTCGACGCCGCGCTCGTCACCGCAGTGGTCGCCGCCACCGGCGGCGCGCGCTCGATCTTCACGTTCCTGTACGTGATGCTGGTGACGGCCTCCTGCGTCACGCTCTCCCGCACCGGTGGCCTCACGATCGCCGCCGTCGCCTCCGCGCTCTACACCGGGCTCGTCTTCGGGCGAACCGTGTTTCCGATGACGTCGCTCTTCGAGGCGCCGGAGGAGACGACGGCGCTCGAGATCCTGACGATGTTCGCGAACGCCGCCACGTTCCTCGCGGTGGCCATCGTTGCCGGCGGCCTCGCCGAGCGATTCCAGGTCCAGAGTCGAACGCTCCGCGACCTGCGGGCCATCAAGGACCTGGTGTTCGAGTCGGTTGGCACAGGGCTCATTGCGGTCGACCGGTCCCACACGATCACCACGTTCAACCGCGCCGCCGCCACGATCACCGGCGTTCCGCCGGCGGCCGCCATCGGACGGCCGTGGCAGGCGCTATTCGGTGATCTCGTCTCGCTGCCCGACATCGAAACAGAGCTGGCCGCCGGGCCCGGTGCGGCGAGCCGCCACGAGGCGATGCTCGCTCGATCGGGCTGCGGGACCGTGCCCGTGCGCCTCACGTTCTGGGCGCTCACCGCGGGCGACCAACCCGCCGCCGTGGGCGAGGCGGGACCCGACGATGCCGAGCGGCTCGGCGTGGTGTGCGCGTGCGAAGACCTCACGACGATCCGGGTGATGGAGGAGCGGCTGCGCCAGGCGGATCGGTTGGCGACGCTCGGACGCATGTCGGCGAACATCGCGCACGAGATCCGCAATCCGCTCGCCTCGCTCACCGGGGCCATCGAGGTGCTCGCGAGCAACGGGACGGCGGGCGAGGTGCGCCAGCGCCTGGCCCAAATCATTCTCAAGGAATCCGGCCGCCTCAACGAAATCCTGCGCGATTTTCTCGAGTATGCGCGGCCCGCGCCGCTGGCCCGCACGCGGACGAACGTCGTCGAGTCGATCGACGAGGTGCTGGTGCTGCTCGAGCACCGCGCGGATCCGGGGTCGCTCAAGATCGTGCGCGAGTTCCCGCCAAGCCTGGACGGGGTGGTCGACGCGACGCAGTTTCGCCAGGCGGTCTGGAACCTCTGTCTCAACGCCGTGCAGGCCATGCCCGAGGGAGGCGAGCTGCGCGTGAGCGTCGCGACCGTGGACGGACGCCTCGAGGTTCGCGTCTCGGACACCGGCGAGGGCATCGCGCGCGAGAACCTGTCCCACATCTTCGAGCCGTTCTTCTCGACGAAATCCGACGGCAGCGGCATCGGGCTGGCCCTGGTCCACCGGGTCATGCAGGACCACGGCGGCGAGGTCCACGTGGAATCGACGGCAGGCGTCGGCAGCGTCTTCACGCTCCGCTTCCCCGCCATCCGTGTCTGAGACGCGCGTCCTCGTCGTCGACGACGAACAGAGCATGCGCGAGCTGCTCGGCATCATGCTCAAGCAGGTGGGCTACGGGGTCACGCTCGCCGACGGGGGCGAAGCGGCCGTGCAGGCGCTGAAGAACGATACCTTCGATCTCGTCATCACGGACCTTCGCATGCGGAAAGTGGACGGCCTGGCCGTCCTGCGCGCGGCGAAGGAGCACTCGCCTCGGACGGTCGTGCTCGTCGTCACGGCGTTCGCGTCGACGGAGACCGCCGTCGAAGCCATGAAGCTCGGCGCGTACGACTACGTCACCAAGCCGTTCAAGCTCGACGAGCTGCGGCTGACCATCGCGAACGCGCTCGAGCGAAAGCGGCTGCAGGACGAAAACCGCGAGCTCAAGCGCCAGCTGCGGCGTGAACACGGCTTCGAGGGGTTCATCGGCAAGAGCCCACGGATCCTCGAGGTGTTCGAGACCATCCGCAAGACGGCCGACAGCGGCTCGACGGTGATGATCACCGGCGAGAGCGGGACGGGCAAGGAGCTCGTCGCGCGCGCCGTTCACCTCGAGTCCGGCCGACGCGCGCGCCCCTTCGTGTCCGTCAATTGCGGCGCGATTCCCGAAACGCTGATGGAGTCCGAGCTCTTCGGCCACGTCAAAGGCGCATTCACGGGCGCGGTGGCCAGTACGGAGGGTCTGTTCGCGGCCGCGGACGGCGGCACGCTGTTCCTCGACGAGATCACCGAGATCCCGCAGACGGTGCAGGTCAAGCTGTTGCGCGCCATTCAAGAACGCGAGATACGACGGGTCGGCGACACCCGCGACGTCAAGGTCGACGCGCGGCTCATCGCCGCGTCGAATCGCGATCTCACCAAGGCCGTGGCCGACGGCGTGCTGCGCGAGGATCTCTACTACCGCCTCAACGTCATTCCGATCCACATGCCGCCGCTCCGCGAGCGAGTCGAGGACATTCCGCTGCTCGTCGCGCACTTCGTCGCACGAATCACCAAGGACTCCGGAAAGGGCGCGCAAGGAATCTCGCCGGAGTCGCTGGCGATCCTCGAGCGTTACCACTGGCCGGGGAACATCCGTGAGCTCGAGAACGTCGTCGAGCGCGCCATCGTGCTCGGCAGCGGTGAGCTACTGGCACCCGAATCGCTGCCGCCGCACCTGCGCGTGCAGCGCGACGAACAGGCGGTCAACGTGGAGATTCCACCGACCGGGATGGACCTCGAGGAAACGCTCTCACGGATCGAGCATCGCTACATTCGGCTTGCCCTCGAGCGCTCGGGCTGGCTTCAGATTCGTGCCGCAGAACTGCTCGGCCTTTCGTTCCGCCAATTCCGCTACAAGCTGCAGAAACACGGATTGCGTGTCGGCCGCGGAGGGCCGAAACCGCCGCCGCTTTCGAGCTAGACGGCCCACTGGGCAGTCCGCCCATGCCACGTGTCGCCCTGACCGGCCGGTCGCAAAGTAAGTAGCGGATCTTTCGCGCCGTCTGCCTCCAGTCGGTGCGGCATGTTTCCTGCTGTTTCTGGCCCCCGTACGCAACGAATTTCGCCGGAGGGGGACATGGTCAAGTTTTGGAACAAGAAGCGGGCCGCCTTTGGTGATCAGCGTGGCTTCACGCTGATCGAGCTTCTGATCGTCGTGGCGATCATCGGCATCCTGGCCGCTATCGCGGTGCCGCTGTACGCCAACGTTCAGCAGCGCGCTCGCATCGCCAAAGCGCAGGCCGACGCCCGCGCGCTCGCCTCGGCCGTCTCCATCTACGGGGCGCACATGGGCGTGATCGCGACGGCGCTGACGCAGCTGACCACTCAGGTCACGAACGGCCAGAATCAGGTGGCCGGCCCGTTCATGGCAAACGTGCCGACGCCGCCTTCCGGTTGGTCTGCGTACGCGTTGACGGCTGACACGTCCACCGGCGTGTTCTCGATCTCGGCCAACGGCGACGGCACAACCGTCACGCTTCCGTAACCGCACCAGCCCCGCTGGCAGTCCCGGGGGAGGCGGAGCCGCCTCCCCCGTTTTTTTGGCGCGACGTCACGCCACGCAACGACTCACTGACGTTTTTTGTCGGCGGGCGGCCATTAACTGGTCGATCGTCGCGCGACTCGGACTCGTAAGTAGCCAAAACTCCAGCGCGCGTCGGGCTCGTAACTCTGGCATCGCCCCTGCACTGTGCTCCCGTCAGAAACGAACGACGCGCGAACCGCGCGAACCAAACCGAAAGGGGCAGAACCATGATGATCTTCCGTAAGCGCCTCACGCTGGGCGGTCAGCGCGGCTTCACGCTGATCGAGCTTCTGATCGTCGTCGCGATCATCGGCATCCTCGCCGCGATCGCCGT
>Ga0081539_10000209_pt1 | contig 136637 bp, 113 predicted proteins | sample TabmetS4T2R2_FD_71023 | JGI IMG/M metagenome (GOLD analysis project Ga0081539, IMG submission 71023) | Tabebuia heterophylla rhizosphere microbial communities from the University of Puerto Rico - S4T2R2 | ecosystem: Host-associated > Plants > Roots > Rhizosphere ... | reverse complement strand
CTGATGGGGTGCCTCGACCTCAGCGGGGTGGTGGTGCTCTTCCGCGCCGGCGGGCGGGTGGCCGGGTTCACCACCGCCGAGGCCCTGCTCGTCGCGGCCACCGCGACGAGCGGGTTCGCGCTGGCCGATCTGGTGGTCGGCAACATGGACACGATCCGCCAGTTGGTGCGCTCCGGCCGGATGGATGCCGTGCTGCTGCGCCCGCTGGGCGCGTTCGGCCAGTTGGTGGCGATGGACTTCCAACCGCGCCGGGCCGGCCGGCTCGCCGTCGCGCTGACGCTGCTGCCGCTGGCCGCGTCCTGGTCGGGCGTGCAGTGGACGCCGCCGCGGCTCGCCGTCGTGGTGCTTGCCGTGCTCGGTGGCGGCCTGCTGTTCGGCGCGATCTTCACCGGCACGGGCACGGTGGCATTCTGGTGGATCGACTCCGGCGAGTTCGGCAACAGCTTCACCTACGGCGGCCGCGACTTCGCGTCGTACCCGGTGGGCGTGTACGGCAGCGTCTTCCGGCGGATCTTCGCCTACGGCTTCGGGCTCGGCTTCGCCGGCTACTATCCGGCCCTGCTGCTGCTCGGCCGGGAGTGGATGTCAGTACCCGATTCCGCTCCCGTCAGTGCCACGACATCAACGACGCAGCTTGCCGAGCCGCAGCCTGACAACGTCGAACCGCCGACCATCGAAGCGGCTGCACCGAACATGGCGGCGCCGCCGTCATCGCCGGACGCCACCGGATTTCGCGGCCAGATCATCGACGCGGTCACCCGGCAACCCGTCAGGGAATTCGAAGTCCAGCTGATTCGCGTTCGCCGCGAGGCCCACACCGAAGACCAGCCGGTCATCCGCAACTTCAAATCGGAAACCGGTCGTTTCACCTGGACCGATGTGGCTGCAGGCACCTGGCGCGCAGCCGTGTCGGCGCCTGGGTATCAGATGTTCAATGTCGGCGACTTTCAGATTGCAGAAGGTGAGAGCACACGAGAGACCGTAATGCCGTTACAGCGCGGCTTCGCGGTACGCGGGCGTGTTTTCGATTCTGGTACGGGGGCAGGCATCGTCGACGCGTGGATCAGCTTTCGGCCAGTGAACGGCGCGCTGGACTTTCGCAAGTCGAGTGCCTTTGCGAAATCCAGGCAAGATGGATCGTTCACGCTGGACGGGATTCCCGGTGGCGAGATCGTACTCAGAGCAAACGCGGAGGATCATGCGTATCGCGAGCTGCTCGTCGTTGTGGATGAGAAGACTCCACCGCAGGAGGTCGTCCTCTCCAGAGGTGGCACGATCGCGGGGATGGTGACGACGATTTCGGGGGAACGCGTCAAAGGGCGCGTTCAACTGCGCGGCTCTGACCCGGGCTACATCCTCGAAACGAACGAAACAGGCGAGTTCTCTTTCAAGCACATGCCACCGGGCGAATACAGCGTGTCGGCCGTCACGAGCGCCGGCAGCGCCGTGCATGAGTTCGTCCTCGGGCAGGATGAGAACAAGGAAGGCATCGCTCTCGTCGTCGGCGCAGGCCGCAGTATTCGTGGGACGGTCAGAGGCTTGCCGGCCGCACAGCTGCCGAAAGTGCACCTCCTGCTGCGAGGCGAGTCCGAGGGCATTGCCTCCTCTGCAAGTCCCAACGAGCGCGGTTCCTACGCATTGCACGGCGTGCCGCCTGGCCACGCGGTCATCACGGTGTTCAGCACAGGTCTTCAGTTCGACAAGCCGGTGGATGTACCGGCCGATCAGGACATCACAGTCGACATCGTCGTGCCAGCAGGTGCGCGGCTGTCGGGCCGTGTAACCCAGGGCGGCAAACCTGCTGCAAACAAGACTGTCTGGATGGTGCCGGTCGGCAACGAGTCCGACGTGCTTCATCGCGCAAGGACCTCGGCAGATGGGCAGTACGAGATCGAACCGCTGGCTCCGGGCGACTACCGCTTGAGGGCCGACGAAGACATCAGTCGAACGATCACGATCGCGGGCGACGTCGTACTGAACATCGACATCCCGGACGCGCAACTGTCTGCTCGCATCATGGAGCAGGGCAGTGCTGTGCCGATTGTCGGTGCGAACGTGTATGTCCGAGGCAGTGCGCCCGAGACGGCTCGCGTCCGCAGCGACAAGCAGACCGACGACTTCGGTCAAGTCAAGCTCACTGGCATCGAGCCGGGTGAGATCGTGCTGATGGTGTACAAGCCCGGGTACGAGATGCATCGCGAGAAGATCGCATACTCCGCGCCGATCGCGGACAAGACGATCACGCTGCGCAAGAGCGCCGGCGTCGAAGTGCGCGTGAAAGCCGGGAGCCGCCGGTTTCCGCGCGGATTCACGCTCACGCAGAGCTTCCCCCACAGCGAGTACGTCGTCGACCTCTGGATGCCACTCGAGCGCGACAGCGTCTGCCACGTGCCGGGCGAACTGGCCGGAACCACGTTTCAGATCGGGCGCTTCAGCGGTGAACCCATCGTGTTCGAAGACTGGAACGGTCAGCCGTTCGAGCTGCCGTGATATCGGCTCTCACAGAAGCACCGCGTTGCTCACCCGTACTCGCGCCCCGCAGCTCGATACAGGCTAAGTGCTTGATCAGCACGGCGCCTTTGCGCGACCAGCAGATAGAACAACCAGATTAGCGAATCGCGAGCCGCAGCGGCAGAATCCGGCGTGGCACAAGGGAATTTCCGGGGGTGAGTCGTTGAACTCCACAGAGGCCCCGCAAGCGCCACTCCCCGCGGCGCCTAAGCCACGCACTCGTCGGCCACGAGCTCCTCCCCGACGCACTTTCTGGCTGCAGATCAAGGAGCACAAGGTGCTCCAATGGGCGATCGCCTATCTCGGGGCGGCACTCGCTCTGGCGCATGGGCAAGAGCTACTTGCACACACGTTTCATTGGCCAGAGCTGATCGGGCGGCTGGTGATGGGCAGTCTCGTGGTCGGTTTCCCGATCGCCATCGTTCTCGCCTGGTATCACGGGCACAAGGGTCTGAGCCGCGTGACTGCGGGAGAGATGACGGTACTGGCGGTGCTACTGCTGGCCGGTGGCGCCGCATTGACGCTGTTGACACGCGGCGCGCACACGTCAGCAGAGGGGGCGAGCGCAACACAACCACAACCGGTTGCGGGATCGGAGCGATCGACACCGCAGACCATTCCACGCCTCGCGATTCTGCCATTCGAAAACCTGAGCCCCGATCCAGCGAACGCGTTTTTCGCTGATGGACTTCACGAAGAGATCGTCAGCACACTCGCGCGCCGCGGCGCCGGACTGGAAGTGGTGTCGCGCATCACGATGCTGACGTACCGTGGTCAGCCCAAACCGGCGCGTGATATCGCGCATGAGCTCGGCGTAACGCATCTCATCGAAGGATCCGTGCGGCGCGAGGCTCGACAGGTCCGCCTGACTCTTCAGCTGATCGATGCGCGCACCGACAAACACATCTGGTCACAGAATTACGATCGCGCACTCGACAATGCGCTCACGCTGCAATCCGAGGTGGCCGACCAGGTCGCTTCGCAGCTTTCCGTACAGTTGGCCGCTCGAGGAGCTGGCCCTGCGCCGACGCAGGATGCGGAGGCTTATGATCTGTACTTGAAGGCGCGCCTCTCCGCGCAACAGACCAATCCCTACATTCCGGAGAGCGAATTGCGGAACGTTGAGCGCCTCCTGACGCAAGCGCTTGCCCGCGATCCTCGTTTCGCCCTCGCGTATGTCGAACGCACGAGTATCCGGCTCGGTTTGTTTGCTGGGAACTACGACACCAGCCAGGCGCACGTTGACCGCATCACCGCGGATCTGGCTGCTGCCAAGAGCCTTGCCCCGGATGATCCGAATGTGCTGGCCGCCGAAGCGTACTACCAGGCATACGTTCAGCAGGACAACGAGCGGGCACTTGCGACGTTCGCAGCAGCCAGCGTCGCTGGCCTGGCCGACCCGACATGGCTGATGCGCAAGACATTCCTCCTGATGAGGGAGGGGCACTTCGATGAGGCTATCGCGCTCATGGAGCGCGTCACGACGCTGGACCCCGGCAACAGCTACGTGAATGGCGTGGCGAGTGTCCTCTTCAACTCACTGGGTCAGCCGCGAGAAGCCTTGCGATTCGCAGAGCGCGGCATCGCCCTCGGGCCTGGCCGCGCTGTCCTGCCGCTGTACTACGGAGTGATCGTATGGGGCCATACGGGTGACGTCACGAGCTGGCGTCGTGCGCTGGACCGCTTTGGCGACCAGTTGGACGAGGCCAGTCGGCTCGAGTACCAATTCAATCTGCTGCGATTCGAGCACCGCTACGAGGATCTGCGTAAGGAGTTGGATGGCGTGACATCGCAATCGATACGCGTCACGAACCTCGGGAACGGGATCGGAAATCTGTCCGGTGTGGGCGATCGGCCTCTATCACAGTACCGCGGCTGGACGTATCTCCTTCTCGGGAACAAGCAAGCGGCGGCACAGGCTGGCAAGGTGACACTGCAATTCCTTCAGAGACGTCAGGAGACACTGTGGAACAAATGGTCCCTGCGCACGATGGCTGCCGAGGCGTACGCTTTGACTCAGGATTGTGCAAAGGCGAGGGAGATTGCAGCGGACAACCTTCGTGCCTCGGAGGGTCGTGCGAACCTCAGCAATTCGCGGGCTGGTGGGAATCGGCGTTTGATTGCCATCTCGAGCGCGCGAGTTTACGCGTGGTGCGGGTCCGCCGATGAAGCCATCGAGTTACTCGAGGAGCTCGCGTCGCTTCGGCCTCCGGTACAGCCGGCCTTGCTGACGAGGGATCCGCTTTATGCCGTACCGCTGGCGCGAAACTCCAGGTATCGGACTTTGGCCACGCGCATCGAAGCACAACTCGCCGCCACGAAGTTACCTCCGCTGAGACTCGAGAACTGAATGCGTCATGACCGTGACTTCGACAAATCCAGGTCCCGAAGCGAACGAGCCCCCGCCGGCTGCGAAGACGCGTAAGCCGCGGTCGCGGACGCCGCCGCCACCGCCAACCGTGTGGGCGCGAATTCAGGAACACAAAGTCCTGCAATGGAGCATTGCCTATCTGGGCGCCGCTCTCGCGATGGCTCATGGCCAGGAGCTCCTGGCGCACGCATTTCACTGGCCAGAGGTGGTCGGGCGGTTGCTGATGGGGGCGCTCATCATCGGGTTTCCCATCGCGGTCGTCCTCGCGTGGTACCACGGGCACAAACGCATGAGGCACATCAGCGCGGGAGAGATGACCGTGCTGGCAGCCCTGATCCTCGCGGGAGGTGCAGCGCTCACGATCATGGCTCGCTCCGAGCGGAGCGGCGATGCACCCGTGTCAACGAAGGTGAGCGACACTGAATCGAGCGCGACTGCGACCACGGCACTCGCGGGTACGAAGCCGCGTCTCGCCATCATGCCTTTCGCGAACCTCTCACCCGACCCGAACAACGCGTTCTTCACCGACGGTCTGCACGAGGAAATTCTATCCACGTTGACGAGCCGGACACCGGACCTCCAGGTGATTTCCCGGACGACCATGACGTCTTTCAAAGGTCGCCCGGTGACAGTAGGTCAGCTTGCGAAGGAGCTGGGTGCGACCTATGTCATGGAGGGCTCGGTGCGCCGCGAAGGGCAACAGGTCAGGCTCACTCTGCAGCTCATCAATGCGCGCGACGACGATCATGTCTGGGCACAGAACTATGACCGCACGCTCGCGAATGCACTGACGCTGCAGTCCGACGTCGCCCAGGAAGTGGCTGCGCAGCTCTCGGTACGCTTCGCCAGCGGCGCGGAACATTCCGAGCAGGGTACGCGAAATCCCGAGGCCTACGACTACTATCTGAAGGCGCTCGTCGAGCGGCAGAAAATATTCGACCTGACCGTTTCGCTCGAGCACATCAAAGCCATACAGGAGCTTCTGTCGCGAGCGATCGAGCTCGACCCCTTGTTCGCGATGGCCTATGCGGATCGAGCGGCGGCATGGATTCTTCCGTTCACCACCAATATCGACAACAGTGAAGAGCCGTTGAGAAGGGGACGCAAAGACCTCGAGACTGCCGAACGTCTGGCCCCGAACAACCCTACCGTGCTGGCTGCGCGTGGTTGGTACCTGCTGCGCATCGAACAAAACGCGCCCGCTGCAGCGGCCTTGCTCGCCCGCGCACAAGCAGGCGGCATCGCCGGATCGGGCTGGGACCGACTGGAGGCGGAGGCCCTGGTCATCTCCGGCCGGCTGGCTGAGGGTATTACAGCCTATCGGCGTGCGCTGGCAGTAAATCAGAAGGACCGTCTGCTCATCACCAGCTTTGCCAGCATGCTCACGTTTTATCGCCGTCCGGCCGAGGCGCTGCGGATTCTGGACTTCGGTATTCGTGAGCTTCCAGAGGCAGAGGGGCTGAAGTACTTGCGTGCCGAACTGATTCGGGACTACACGGGCCATCTGCCGCCGGGTGGCGCACCTTGGAACTTCGATGAGCTCCGCCTGGACGATCCACGTCAGCCTCCGCAGGCTGTGATGATCGCGCTCCAGGAGATGCGCATGGCGCATCGTGATGAGGTGTCTGCAAGGCAGTGTGCGGCGGCGTCGGGAACCACGCTGCTGCGAAATCCGGTGCTCAGTGCCGGACAGATGCCACTCGCGGACCTTTGCGGGTGGGTCGCCATCTTGCGCGGTGATCGAGTTGCCGCTGCGAAAGCAGGTAAGACGGTGCTGGAGTTCAGGAAGCATCAGGTAGAGACCAGGTGGAATCGCTTGTCTCTTGCTTTGCTCGAGGCGCACGGATACGCATTTATCGGAAATAGATCGGCCGCCGTGGAAGCCGCACGCGTGGCAGCTCGGCTCGCGCGTGAATCGGGATCGGTAGACCCGTTGGGTCAGGTAATGGGGCAGGCTTCGTCCGTCATCGTGCTCGCATGGAACGGAGCAACGGATGAGGCGGTGTCCTTGCTTGAAGATCTCGCCATTGCAACGCCCGGGTTGGCACCCGCACTGATCACGAGTGACCCGTTGATCGCCAAACCGCTAGCGAACAACGCACGATATCAAGCGCTACGCACGCGTCTGGAAGCTCAGATGGCCGCGACGAAACTGTAGAGCCGCGGCGCTTGGCGAGTCGCACTGAAGGTGCGTTCTCGGCTGCATTCGTGGCGCCACCGAGCGTGGGCACGCACACAGTGACCGTGCACGACTTGAAGACGCGGCAGACAATCGACGGGACCATGTTCATCGTGAGGCATTGGGATCGTGGCGATGAACGGGAGCAACGGCGGCGACCGCGTCCAGATCTGGCAAGCGTTCGTGAGCCGCACTAGCCTCAACCCGGGTGCATGCGCTGGGTGCGCGTGAGATCGCAGGTCCGCTTTCGACCCCAAGCTGCAACTTACGCGCTCACGAACGGGTCAGTGAAATTCCAGAGAGAGGGTCATTGGAATTCCGTCGAAGCGCGCGCGTCAGCTGTGATCGGCCGGCCGGGCGACACACCATCTACCACTGCGCCGTCCTGCACTACGATAACGCCTGCGACCAGCACGTATCGGACGCCGACACTCGGCAAATCGGAATGTGTATAGGTCGCTCGGTCCTCAAACCGCTGCGGATCAAAAGCGACGATGTCGGCGTCGGCTCCCGACTGCAGCCGCCCCTTGCGACGCGCCGTCTCAGTGGCGCCCTCCAACCGCTGAGCTGGCATCAGTGACATCTTGCGCACGGCATCTAGTAACGTCAGTTTCCCCTGCTGCCGCACGTAGCGAGCGTAGACGCGCGCAAATGATCCCGTATTGCGCGGATGTCCCTTGATACCGTCACTCGCGATCATCACGAGCGGATGAGTGACAGTGTTGTCTACTACCGTATCGGGGTTGAGATAACCGACGACAAGAACCGGCTCAGGCGACGCATGCAGCGCGTCGAAGCGTTCGCGAGTGAGCCGCTCGCCGGTGTCGGGGAGCGCAACGTCGCTGTAGTCCATACCGAACCTCTCCCTCCACCCTGCAGAAAATGCAGCAGAATTAACGAATGTCATGAAGGCACCGTAGGGATAGGCCTCGGTCGAAATATCGAGGCCGCTCGCCCGAGCACCAGCGATCATCTCTAGGCAGTCGGGGCCCTGACTCATGCACATGCTGTTGAGATGGACTACGTGCAGAGGTGCGCCGGTCGCAGCAGCAAACCCGATCACCTCACCGACCGATTCAATGCTTGAACCCGGCTCGATTCGACCGGCACTGCGCAGATGAACGTATATGGGACGGTGATACTCGGCAGCCAAGCGGAAGAGTTCGAGCACCTCCTGACGCGTGGCGCCGGGGGTGTACTCCAAACCTACCCCCACTCCCAGCGCCCCTGCATCGAGTTCCTGCCGCAAGAACGAAAGTATCTTGTGAAGTTGCGCACGGCTGGCGGCCTCATTGGTGACCGGGCCCTCGGGAGGGTCTGCAATCATCGCCTCGGATCCTGTCATGCTCGGAGGCATTGGCAGACCCCATGCGGCGACCCTGGCCGCCTCATGACTTGCGGTTGCGCCGTAGTTAGTCAGGTTCTTGCCACGCCGCACGTCCAGAAATCGGCCGATGTCCGGCACACCCGACTCGAGCTCGAGCACTGTCGTCACGCCGTCGAGCACTTTCAGCCGATAGGTCCCCGTGTCCTGTTGATGCTGGTGTAGGTCAATGAATCCGGGTGTCACCACGAGGCCGCGAACGTCGATAACACGGCGTCCGGTCAACGGCGCACTCGAGATAGCGGCAATGCGATCTCCGCGCACGCCAACGTCACGAATGTCGTCGAGGCCAGTCTCGGGATCAACCACTCGGCCGCCCTTCAGCACAATGTCAAAGCCCTCATTCGCCGCAGCGGGTACGGCCACAAGTGCAATGAAGACTGCGATGAACACTCTGACCATTGGTGAGCACTCCAATGATTGTGATGCCACTTTAGACCCGGACTTCGCGAGGCGGCCCGCGTTTGCTGCGTATATAAGCACTGTCACCGCGTGTGTCTCCAGTGCTGCGAGTCGCACTGCATATCACGGGACGACTCGGGCGCTGCTGTCACTGATTGATCCGGAAACCAACATTCTCAGTGCACACATGGGAGATCCGCCAGCGCCCGTGACGGCGGCGGGCAATTGTTACAGGTTGGCAGTGGACCAATAGATGAGAGGCACGGTGTAGACCTTTCAAGCGGCGCGCACATCAGAGTACGCGATTCGCAAACATACCCGTGTGCGATGCGCCGAAGTAGCTTCGACGTCCATGATAACGCCGGCTTTGATGTCGACTAGGTAGTTGGTCGAGTAGGCATAGAAGGCAGGACCGCCCGGTGCAGCGGTCCACTGTGCTGCCGGATCGGTTAATGAAATATTCTTGGGCGGCCGGCGCGCCTCTTCGGAGGCATCTAATGCCTCCAGGTACTCGCGCACCGGCCGCGTCAGCAGAGAGCCCTCTTGCCAGGCTGCATCCGTGCCGCGCACGCCGCGCTGCCGATTGGCATCTGCCTTTATGACGCTCGCATCGATCGCGAAGCCTTCACCGCCGACGAGCCCCTCCGCGAGGCAGCGCTCCAGCACCGTCTCGAACACGAACCGCAGCGTGTCGTTGTCGCGGAACCGACCGTGCCGGTTCTTCGAGAACGTCGAATGGTCCGGTACCGCATCCTCCAACCCAAGACGACAAAACCAACGATAGGCCAAGTTCAGATGCACCTCTTCACATAGTCGCCGCTCTGAGCGAATGCCGAAGCAGTAGCCCACGATCAGCATCCGGACCAGCAGCGCTGGATCGATGGACGGACGGCCAGTATGGCTATAGTGCTGCGCGAGGTGTCGATGCAGCTCACTCAAGTCAAGAAAGCGATCGATGGCACGCAGCAGATGGTTCACTGGAACGTGGTCTTCCAAGTTGAACGCATAGAATAACGGCGTTTGCCCAGCCTCCTGACGTCCCATCATTGCGACGAACTCCGCTCGATCGATGGGACGCTAGTGGACCAGCTTCAGGCCACCAACTCAATCGAGTTCTTAACGCCGGAAGCGGAGAAGCTAGTTGCAAGCGAGGTCTGCCGTCGTTGTGCTGAATTGCACGCGCTTGGAAGTCTTCGCAATAAGAGCCAGTGCGATTGGATGAGTCACCGCCAGCGTGCTGAAACAATTCTTCCCAGGCCTCAGTGCGACAACATTGATCAAGACGCGAGAGGGATCCTCCACGACAGAGTGGATTGAAACCGAGTACCCGCCAGTGGGTCGAGTGCCGAGCGCCGCCACAAGCAATGTATGTCGGTCGAAATCGATCGGCGGAAATGCGTGCGGACCGCTCTGCGCCATGTCTCGTGACATCCGAGGCTCGATCTGCGACCAAAGCTCCCTCCACTCCCGTTCAGACCGAATAGCGGTGAACGTCGGTGTGTCGGGGCCATCATTCAGACCGAAGTACAGATTCGGCCTGAAGGCCTGGTATTCGATCAAGAAGATGTCGGGCTTCGTCTCTGCAGCAGTTGCCGCGATAGTACAGATAAAGCCCAGTGCGATCAGGAGGCGAACCGGGGTCATTTACCTTGCTCCAACCTGCATCAGTGGACCAAAGAGCGTCCACACGCTCGGATGATAAGCGGTAACCGTCGTGCTGACCGGGTTGATCGGGCGCGTCGTTGCGGTCGTCGCTGACCCGGATCGGCGCCGCGAGGCACGTGCGGGCGGTTTTTCAACGGAATAGACCGTATGCGGACGTTCCGCGTCACCTCACCCGGACTTGCACGGTGACCGCAGGAACACCGCAAATCGCGTCTTCGGAAATTCCTGCGTGATGTAGATGAGTCTTTCACCGCCGATCAGCGCCGGAGGTGGTTAGACCGCTGGCGTTGAATCACGCGCCGGAATAGAACTCCTCCTCGGAAACAGCCGATGCGACTACGGATTCCCCGGGTGCGCGGACGCGCCCTCGGGCCGAGAACATTGCTCCTCGAGCAATAGATTGAGGCGCAAACTTCAGAAAGCCGGTATCACGTCCCATGTCGTCGTAGATCGCCTCCATGCCCCCACGCATGAAATAGGCTTCGTGCCAGAAGCCAGTTCCGCCGGAGTCGTGGATGAACCGCTGCCACCACAGCCGATGAGGTTCCGAGCGGGCCCATCGTTCGAGGGCGCCGAAGTCTCGCCAGTACTGGCGCATGCCGATGTGCGGCGGGTAGATGGAATAGATCAGATCTTCGTGCAGCAGCAGACCGTCGGGCCTGGCATCGACGGACCTCGTGATCTCGGGGCGAAAGCCAAACACAGTCCTCAGCCCGGCAAGGGCATTCACACGCATGCCGAGATAGATCACCACTAGGTCGGGGTAGGCAGACAAATCCACGGTGCGGCGTGCAACTTTTCTGGCCATGGATGCTCCCGTGGTGGGCCTTCTTGCGGCCTGACTCGTTTTCGCGACCTGGTTGTCGAGGATAGCATCGCTTCAGCAGGCGCAGGTACGACGCCGCGTCCGCCGTTCCAAGTGTTGATGCGGCCCTGTTCACGCAGGGACGGGTCGGCCCAGTACGCAAGCTTGCGCTCGCAAATGCGTCCGCAGATTCCGTCGAACTCGCTTTCACTCACGAGGAACGTAGTGCTGATCAAGCGCTTCAGCGGTGGGCCCATCGTGTTCGAAGACTGGAACGGTCAGCCGTTCGAGCTGCCGCGATCCGCGCGGTTACTCGCGTACTTTCCATGTCAAACTAACCGACAGGCCGATTGTCCGGCTTCCGTCGCTTCGGCTTGCCGTCTGATGTCCATTGAGGCTTTCACTGTAGCCGAGTTTCAGAAACGCCGGAGTCGTACCTGGCGTGCCGTTCGACCCTGGCTGCTCTTGGAACTAGCCGGATTCGTTGGTTTCAGCGTTCCTTTCTGGACGAACTCCGCAACCACTCGCACCAGCAGCGTGTTCGAATCCACATACCGCCTGTCCGGCGCCGACATGACGCTGTGGCAGCTCAATCTTGCGTTCGGACCCCTCATCGTGTCGGGAGTCGCTATCGTCGGCATCATCAAGGCGGTTCAGCGCCATTACCGGTGCCCCGGATGTGAGGCGGTACCGACCGGTTCATGGACTTCACTGGGTCCCGGAAGCTTTGGAAAAGAGTGGGGTATCGCCCTGAAGCCATCCGCTTGCTCGAACTGCGGGGCTAAATTGCGCTGACGACAAAGAAGTCGTTCAGGCGGCTCCGCAAGTCCTTCATCCGCCGCTGGCGATCAACGGATGCGGGTGGTCTGTGGTAGTGCCGCCGGTGCCGTAGCTGCGGGTGATCGCTTCCAGCAGGTGATGGTCAGGATCGTCGAAGTACACGCCGCGCCCGCCGTCCCAGGTGTTGATGCGACCCTGTTCGCGCCGGGACGGGTCGGCCCAGTACGCAAGCTTGCGCTCGCAAATGCGACCGAAGATTTCGTCGAACTCGCTTTCGCTGACGAGGAACGCATAGTGCTGTTGCGCGATGTCGCCATGAGTGTTCATGAAGTCGAGCGACGTGCCGTTGCCAAGGTGAACGATCGCGAAGGGGCCGAGCCGGATGGGCGCGGGCAGGCCGAGTATCTCGGCCAGGAAGCGTGCCGAAACTTCCTTGTCGCGCGCATGAACGATGGTGTGGTCGAGCCGAATAGTCATGGCGGATCCTTCTCCTGCAGCTAAAGCTTCTGCGCCAGATCTGCTGACTGCTCCGCAAGCGCTGTGCCGCTGAATGCCTCTGACGGTAGCGAAGCGCAGGAACGCGTGGGAAGATCAGGCCAAACTGATAAGCATCGCGACTGATCATGGGGGGAGACAGCCATGAACGCACCCGACCCAGCTCCAAACGAGATTCATATCGAGCGTCTTCCTTCGCTCTTCTGGAGACGCGCGGATTTGCGCCGTTTGTGCTCGGCAATCAATGTGTGGAATGCGCGGCTGAGCGGTGTTCGGCGTGACTCGGCCCGCGATGGAACAGAAGGTGAACCCGATGGCAAAACGCGGGAGCTCATCCTCGTTCGCTGCGAGCAATTTCTCAAGATAGCGAAAGACAATCTTCAGCACGGGCATATCGATCCCGGCTGGGATGCTCTGCACCAACTCGAGGAAGAGTACATGTGGCTTCTGAGCCCCGCAGAACGCGAGGGCCGTTGGATCAGCGCCATCGCCGAAGCCGAAAAGAAGCTCTCGAACTGGCGCGCTTCAGCGGTTCACCTGTTGGCGGTCAGTACCGCAACCAAGCCGACCGGACAGATCCCGGAAGAGCCGCTCAAGGCAATCGCAAAACTGCAATATATCGTACGACATCTGAATGAACGCTCGGAGAACATCTATTTCAACATTGAGCGCCTGAGGAGGCAGCTGTGGGTCGTGGCAGGGCTGCTCGCACTTGTTGTATTCGCGGTTGTAGTCGTTCAATTCGTGGGGATCGAGTTGACAGGGACCTCGGGGAACCTGCTGCTGTTCGCCGTTTCAGCCGGTTTCATTGGAGGCGTCGCAAGTCTTGCGTTTTCGGTCGTTCGATCCAGCTCATCGACCAGCATTCCGGAGTTGCGAACGGCGCTTTCGACGACGCTCATACGTCCGCTCATTGGGGCAGCTCTGGCACTGCCCATATATTGGCTCATCGACGCGCACCTCGTTCCGATCGAAAACACGTCGAAAGACGAGGCGATTCTGGCATTCAGTTTTTTCGGCGGCTTCAGCGAACGCTGGTTCCTCGGACTCGTCGAACGGGTCGCCGGCGACAGCAAGTAAGCGGTGCATGACCATGGCTGACATGGCACACGAGTACTTTCGCGCGAATGTGGGCGCGGTTGTCGTGAATCGGGACGGTCTCGTACTTGCACTCAAACGCAGGGATGCGCGGCGCGGTGGCTGGCAAATGCCTCAAGGGGGTATCGAACGTGGGGAAAGCCCCCGTGAAGCGATTGTCCGGGAGCTGCAAGAGGAGACAGCACTGCGACCGTCGCTCTATCGCGTCGCCTCGGAATATCCCGAATGGTTGAGCTATGAATTGCCGAAGCAATATCGCAGCGCCAAGACGGGGAGAGGGCAGACACAGAAGTGGTTTCTGTGCCGTCTCAAAGGCGCCGACGCGGCAGAGGCTGTGACGCCAGATGCCGTCGAGTTTGCAATGGCTCGCTGGGTCACGCCACGCTGGCTGCTGGCCCACGTCATCGCGTTCCGGCGTGACGTGTATCGCAAGGTATTCAGGTCCTTTGGAGTCTGAGGGCGAGCGAGATGCAGCGAGGCACCGAGCGCATTCTGACGACGCACGTCGGCAGCCTGGTCCGGCCAGCGGAGCTCGTTGAGCTGCTGAGGGCGCGGGCGAGCGGCACCGTCATTGATGAGAGCGAGCTCTCGCGGCGTCTGGAGCGCTCGGTCGCGGACGTCGTGCGGCGGCAGGCAGAAATCGGGCTCGACATTGTGAGCGACGGTGAGTTCGGCAAGACCATCAGCTGGTCTCGCTACGTTCTCGAGCGCATGAGCGGCGTCGTTCAGCAAGCCGGCAAGTCTGGCGACCAGCGCATGCCGAGCGCGATCGTCGGCAAGGATCGGCGCGACTTCGCGGACTTTTACAAGGTCTACGATCGGACGCAGGGTTTTTCGGGCATGGGCGGATGGGTCGTCAACGGGCCGATCCGCTACACAGGGCAGGCCGCCATTCAGCGCGATATCGCGGACCTCAGGCGCGCGCTCGATGGGGTCAAGGTCGAAGAGGCGTTCATGACGGCGGTGGCGCCGGCCAGCGTCATTCCCGACCGCGACGATCAGTTCTACGCGAATGACGAAGCATTCCTCTTCGACGTGGCGGACGCGCTGCGCGAGGAGTACAGAGCCATTGTCGATGCTGGATTCATTCTGCAGGTCGACGATGCGTACCTCGCGACCTACTACGATGTCATCGTTCCGCCGGGGACGATGGCGGACTATCGTCGCTGGGCGGAGCTTCGTGTCGAGGCTCTCAATCGCGCGTTGCGCGGCATTCCCGAGGAACGCACTCGTTACCATGTTTGCTGGGGAAGCTGGAATGGTCCGCACGTCTCGGATGTGCCGCTGAGAGAGATCGTGGATCTCATATTGCGGGTGAACGTCGGCGGCTACGCGTTGGAGATGGCGAACCCACGGCACGAGCACGAATGGCAGGTGTGGAAATCGGTCAGGTTACCGCCCGGCCGCGTGCTGCTACCCGGCTGCATCAGTCATTCAACCAACGTGGTCGAGCATCCGGAGCTGGTCGCGGAGCGACTCACGCGCCTTGCAGGCGTACTCGGTCGCGAGAACGTCATTGCCGGCACGGATTGCGGTTTCGCGCAGGGACCGTTCGTGCAGCGGGTTCATCCATCGATCATGTGGGCCAAGCTCGCGGCGCTCGTCGAAGGCGCGCGCCTCGCGAGCCGTGAGCTGTGGGGACGGTAGACCGGCAAATTCACATCCTCAGGGGACGTCTCATGCGAACAGGTCAACGTCCATCGTATGTTGCTTGCATCGCGCTCCTCAGCGCTCTCACGCTTGCCGCGGACTCGGGCATTCGCGCACAGACCGCGTCTGTGTCGAGTGCATCGAATCCCGGACTGATCCTGCAGAAGGATGAAGGTGACCGCCGCGTGCGCCGGCCGATCCCTGGCAGGACCGCTGCACTGCCTTCCTTCATCATCAAGGTGGATCGTCAGTACGGCAAGTCGTCGAGTTTCTACATGGGCATGGAAGATCTCGCACCGGGACAGGGTCTGCGCCGCCACCATCACCCGCATGCCGAGGAAATCCTGTTCATCCATCGCGGCAGCGGCACCGCGCGGCTGGGCGATCGTGAGGCTCAGGTCACGACGGGCACGACGATCTGGATTCCGCGTGATGTGAGTGTCGAGTTGCGCAACACCAGTGAGGAGCCGCTGACATTCCTGTTCTTCTTCCCGGAGCCGGACGGCATGGCCTCCTACATGCGGGCCGGGTCAGTGCCGGAAGGCCAGGAAGCAAAGCCTTTCACCGCCGAGGAGTTTCAGCGCCACCTCGAAAAGGGCCGTGCGCACATCGTATTCGACGATCCGCCGCGCCCTAACTGACGCGCCGCTGGATCAGGGCAAATAGACTTCGCCTTTCATGGGGTCATCCATGCTGCCCACCAGCTTCAGCGCACCGCTTTCCACGAGGAGGCACACACGCTCCAGGTAGAAGAAGTCGGGAAGCCCGGGTACGTGTGCAGGCGAATGCTCCATGACGCGTCCGATGATCGCTGCAACCTTCCTTGGTCTCGCGGTGGCAAGCGACGTGAGTGCCGCGTCAATTCGCTCGATGGCCTCGGGAGTCAACTCGTCGATCAGACCGTAGTCGTCCCAATCCATGGGACTGTCGTCGAATGCGTCGTCGGATTGTGCCGATCCTTCGACAGAGAGCGTGCTCTCGTCCGCAGTCGGCCTTTGCGCCAGGAATTGAGCGACCCGCTCCCTCACTGGAGGTTTGAAATCCTCCAGTCGCAGCGATCGACCCAATCTGCGTTCCAGGCACGAAAGGCAGAGCATGCCATGTCTTTGGGATCTATCGACCGCCCGTCTCCAAAGATGATTGCGTACTCCGCAATACTCGTCGAACGTGTCCTTTGAGCAGTCCAGGCAGAGCCAGTGTGAATCGCGCATGAGATCGCCCCGGGCGGCTAGAGGACGCTGGCCAGCCACCGCAGTACGCGATGGAGAATGGCGAAGGGTATGCCGGTGAACATCGTCGTGATGGGAATCGCGACGGTGGCGAGCGCGAAGCACAGCGCTCCGACGAGTGCACCGGCAATCGCGTACAGAGGTCCCACGATCAGCAAGTACAACCATGGCACGCCGGACGGCCTGTGCTTGAGGGTCGCGCCCAATTTGGCGAGAGCGCGCAGGCGCGCCGGCAGCCCGGGAGATATTGGAAGCATTGACTGGCTCATGAGTCCCGTCGAGCTCGGCCGGGCGCCGATCACGGAGAGATGGGTTGCCCAGGTCGCGAAGGAGGGCGCCTCTCTCATCTGCTCGAGTGCACTTGCCAGCGTGTTCGGGTCGCGCGTCAGCTGAACCGCCGTGGCATCGGCCATGTACTTGCGCCGGCGCCATGCCACAGCCATGAGCGGCCCGAGCCCGAACATCGTGATGAAGGTTACGAGGAACCCGGTGAGCATCACCGGGCCGGCGAGCGGCAGCCACCAGATGATGTGCCAAAGCTGGTTCTGCTTGTTCGGTGGCTGCTGTCGGGCTGCGCGCGATTCAGGTCGCTCCTCCGCGAAGGGGTCCGCCAGATCCGCGACCAGTTGACGCGCGCTCGCCCGCGTCGGGCGAAGCAGGGCGAGTGCCAATCGCATGAGCGGCGTCCATGCGGACCCATCCGTGAGTACCTTGGTCAGGCGTCCCATCACTGCGAACAGGCTCAGTGTCGTAGCGGTCTGCAGGCCCACTCGCATATCGCCGTTGGCGATCGAAGCAATGAGGTGCGCAGCGATTCCCTGCATCTCGCTGCGATTCAAGGTCTTCAGCAACTCGCTGGACACGAGAATGAGCGCGTGCGCTTCGTCGCGCCCGAAAACCGCCGCATTGCGAATGGGCGTGTCGACGATCATCACGTGTGGCGGTGGCAGGCGCGCGGCAATTGCCATTTCGGCGATGACGTTGACCAGGCGTTGCTCGGCGAGCACCGTCCCGTTCGGCTCGCGCGCGAGGATTTCAGCGCCGTCGTGGGTTGCGGCGATTCGAAGTACACGCCGCAGTCCAGTGATGACGAGCGCCATCCAGGCGAGGCCGGGCGCGGCGGCAAAGGCTGTAAAGGTCAGCACGAAAAGCGGCGGAACGCCCGTCGTCCCCTCGAGCATCGGTGCGAACAGCAGCCGGATCACACCGAGCAGATCGTGCGTCGGCGTAAGAAGATTGAGCAGATCGAGCACGAGCCCGGCGATCGCATAAAAGAGCGGCGACATCAGCAGCGCGGCAATCAGCGCGACGATGAAGTTCGCTCCGTGGCTGACGAGTGTGACCTGCCAGGCAGCCCGCCGATGTCGCGCGATGGCGTTGAAGAAGTGCTCGCGCTCGGAGCTCGTCCATTGCGGCAGATGAGCCGCGTCATCGGTGTCCAGCAGCTGAGGCTCGATAGCCAATGAATGACTCCCTCGCTCACTCGGCCCAGTTCGCGAGCTGAGCGCGCCACTCTTCATCCGGAGGAGGCCATTCCTCGAGGTACCGTTCCCGGCCCTCATCGCCGAGCCCGCGCCAGAAGGGTAGCCACACGCGCAGGAACCAGTCTTCGCTCACACCTTGTCGCCATCCTGACCAGTGCGGCTCGGCATGTTTCCAGACGATCCAGGGAGGCTTCACTGAGCTCATCGCGCGTACCGTCTCAATTCGGCGAGATCTCGTCGGCAAGGAAATCTGCGCCGAAGTAGCCGGCAGCGCCGAAAACGATCGCGCCGACCGCGCCGGTGATCAGCGCTCCCGGCCCTGTCTCGATACCGAATGCCGCACCCAGCATGCCGCCGATTTTCGCGCCCGCGGCGGCGCCGCCCCAGCCGCCGATCTGGCGAATCACTTCGGCGCCGAGCGGCTTGATGGAGCTCTGCTGGAGAGAGCGTTCACCCGCCTGCTCCAGGTCGTACGCCGTGAGAATCACCCCGACGACGGTCAACGCGCGACCCACGCGGCCGACGACGCGCATGCGGCCGTACGACTTGCCAAGATCCGCGAGCCCTTGTTCGAGCTCCATTTTGGAAATTTTGTCGTCTTTGAAAGCCTGCCACAGTCCTTCGGCTGACTGGATGGTCGAGTAGTGGGCCGGAGCGCCGAATCGTGTGATGGGCGTTGCAGCGCCTCGCGGGACCATGCCTTTGATCAGCACTTCACCCTCAATCTTGCTGACAGTCCACATCAGCTTTTCCATCGCCTCGCGGCTGGCCGGGTTCTTCGCGCCGAACATCCATAACTCGGCGACCAGCTCGTCGACGGTCATGATCTGCCCGCCAGCGGCCTTCACTTTTGCGACATCGATCAGCATCGGCGTGCCTTCGATGGAACCCGATGCGAACGCACGATCGCTCGCGGACAAAAATGGGCTCTGCCCTCCTTTTACGTCCATCACGTGCTGTACGGGGCCGGTCGTGCCCTTCATGTTCTGCGGCATGAACGGCCCATAGTCCTGGAGTACGCCGGCGCGGGGCCCCAGGCGCGGTATCAGGCTCGGTACCGGAAACGCATAGTTCTTCGGCACGATAGCCACTTTGCGAATGATGGCCGAGCTGGAACCGACCTCGGGCAGCTGCTCGAACAGCACGAACATGAAGCCGCGTGCGAGAGCCAGTGTGGCCTTGAACTCGTTCGGTGGCATCGAGCTCATGAGAGGTGACGGAGAGGCGCCCGCGGACGATGAAGTCCCGGCTGACGACGAAGGCCCCGCCGTGGATGCAGACGTTGCCGGACTGCGCTCCTCCGCAGCCGACGGCAGAATGAGATGCTGACCGACAAGGATCAGATTGGGATCGGGGAGTTTGTTGAGCGCCGCGATCTGCGGGTAAAGCCGCGCGTCCCCGAGAAAATCCTGTGCAATCGCGGAGAGCGTATCGCCTGACTGCACAGTGTAGATGCCGAAGACCGCCTGCCTTGGCAGGCGCGGCCGCGGAGTCGGGCGCTTGGGTTTGGGTTTCGACTCCGGTGGCGTGTCCCACTGACGGGAATACTCCACGGCGCGCGGATCGTCCTCTGGAACCTCGATCCAACCCCCGTCTTCAATTGGAATTCTGACGTTATCCATGGCTGCCTTCCTTAGCCGATCAATACAGTGGGCATTCCGATCACGATGGTGCCGCCATGCGCGGTGAGATCACCCATGCGCGCGGCAGGTTGTCCGCCGATCAACACGGTGAAGCTTCCCAGCACGATCACATCAGGAGGCCCCACGCAGACGACCATATCGCCAACGCGTGCGGCTGGCATTCCGCCGATCAGCACAGTGGGCGCTCCCATCATCACCGGCCCGCCCACATGAGGAACGAGCACGGTGATCATCGGACACACATGCATATCGAGGATTCGTGCTGCAGGCTGGCCCATGGTTACTCTCCCAGCAATGCGCGCCCGGCGCCGCCATTGGCGATATCCACCGCGGCAGCGATGTAGCGCGCGCGTTTCTCGTCCGCGCTCGCCGGCTCCAGCAAAACTGCCGCAAGTCTCACAGCTCCCGCTACGGCGACACCATTGAGATGCGCCGCCGGCGGCACCGCCGGCAGTTCAGGAGGCGCAAGACTCCCGCCACTCCAGAACGCAGCGACTGCGGCCCACGAAGCCGGTGAATCCCATTGAGTCGCCTGCGCGCGCGTCATGCAGACCCGACGGTTCTCGTCGGTCGGCCGGCGAACCCACGCTTCGCTCGCTTCCACTGCCGCAAGCAGCGGCGGAGGAATCGGATCGCGAAGATGCGATCGTGCGCACATGCAAGCCCACCACGTGGCTTCGCGTGCGGGAAGCGCGAACGCCAGAAACTGCACCGCTTCATCCAGCTTCCTCTCGCTGATGAGCGTGTTGAGAAACGCCACCGGCGCGCAGCCATCCGGTGCCGTCAATGCATAACCCCCAGCCGCAGCGAGCTTGCACACTTCCTGCGCGTCTTTCGCAGTCACCTTTGCAAGCGCCGCGACCTGCATGCTCAGTTGACCATCGTGATGCCGCCCTTGAGGGTCAGCATGCCGTCGCCGTTCACCATCGTCATCGGCGCCTTCACGTCGAGCATCACCTGGCCTTCGATCTTGACCATCAGGCCCTTGATCTGCACGCCGGTCTGGTCGATGGTGAGACTGTTGTTGCCGACCTTGAGCGTGATCGACTGCAGCGCCTCGACTTTGCTCGCGCCCGCATCCAGCTTCACTTCGTGGTTGCCGAGGGAGAGCTTGGCGGAGTAGTTGCCCATGTCGAGCTTCTCGCTCACATCGCCCATCTTCACCTGCACGGTGCGATTGCCCTGCTCGATGGTGAGCGCATCGTCGTTCTTCACCACGCGCCGGAAATCCTTCTGCGCGTGCATGAAAATTTCTTCCGCGCCCGAACGGTCCTCGAAGCGCAGCTCGTTGCTCTTGTCGGCCACCCCGGCGTCATCCCAGTTGGCGCCGCGTATGCCGCTCTGGGTCTTGTTGGCAGGAGTGGAGTAGGGGAGCTTGTTCTTGCCGTTGTAGACCATGCCAACGATGATCGGATGATCCGGGTCGCCATCCAGAAACTCGACCACGACCTCGCTGTCGATGCGCGGCAGGAACTGCGTGCCCATCTGGTTGTACGCCCAGCTCTGCGCGACCCGCGCCCAGCCCGAGGAATCGTCCGGCGCCCAGGGAAACTTCACTTTCGCACGGCCGAATTCATCCGGCCCGTCCGTCACGGTGGCGGTCTGCGGTCCGCGAATGCGCGGCCGCGGAGTGCTGCGCGCCGGCCGGAAGGCCAGCTCCGCGGGGATGCAGGTGAACTTGTTCGTGTATTCCGTCTTGCCTTCGTAAGGCATGTCCGAGAAATCGTGCGCGCTATGGTCCACGCGCGTCAGCACGTAGCTGTCCGCGGTCGCATTGGACGCGGGCAGCGCGACGGAATGATCTTTCAGCTTGAACTTCGCGCCGGTGCACAGAGCTACGTGATTGCTCTCCCCGAGAATCCACACGAGCGGAACTTCCTGCTCTTCCATGCGAGCACGCGCGAGCCGCCGCCCTTCGGAGGTGTCCTCGAAGCCGCCCGGATACTCATAGAAGGGCCGTGCCGGCATGCCTGGCGGTTGTACTTTGGCGAGCCCGTTGGCGCTGCCGTCGACGACGCTCACCGCCTTGAAGTCCCAGTCCGCGTGCTGAAAGGCAGATGAGCCAACGCGGTACTGTGGCTGCCAGAACGATACGTCCGTCTCGTACTCCAGGCTCTCGGGATCCAGGCGCGTGTAGTCCGCCGTGCCGTCGCCGATGATGATGGGGCAGCTCGCATCTTCGTGCGCGAACCGGAAGAACAACCCTTCGTCTTCCAGCAGCCGCGTCATGAAATTGAAATCGCTCTCGCAATACTGAACCGTGTATTCGCGCGAAGCGCCCACGGATTTCACCTGCGACGAAATGTCGGCGTCGTGCAGCAACTGACCGACGATGTCAGTGGCCTTCTGGTCCTGAAAGATCTGGCAGCGCTGCTGCAAGGTGAGCAGCCATGCGGGAGGCACGAGCTCCGCTGCATGCAGGTAGTGTCCGCGAATGGACGTCGAGATCGCTTCGAAGCGCCGGATCACGCCATTGAAATAGCGCGCCTTCTCGCGCACACGGAGCGCGACCGTGAGCTTCTGGCCGAGCATCTCGCTCGGCTTGAGCGGCCGGCCGAGCGAGATGATCTCGAGCCGGAAGGTCGAGAGCGTCGAGAGCTCCTCGCGCCCCTCGAAGGAGGAGACGAGGATCTTCTTCTTTCCGGGCGCGAAGGATTCGACCGAGATCAGGCGCCTCGTCTGGTCGACACCGATGTCCTCGAGGTCGCTCACGATGCAGGGTCCCGGAGCGTCTTCGCGACGCTCCGGCCTCGCGCGCGCCGCACGAACGGCTCGCTAGATCTGCTTGCCCGTCGCCAGGTCGAAGCCCTTGTTCACCGGATTGCCCGGCTTCATGTCGGCCCCGATCTGCACGAAGCGCTCTTCGATCTTCGTGAAGTTGAACGAGATGGACTCGGAGGGCATGCCGTCGCCGGCCGCCGCAATCGAATAGCCCGAGATCACCGCGTTGTCGAGCGCGTAGGTGGTGAAGGGCTCGTCGCGCCCGGTGGAGACGATGTCCACCTTCACCTTCTTCGCGTCGAACTTCGACACGGACCAGCCGAAGAGCTCGATGGACGCCATGTCCATCCCCTTCGTCACGTGCACTTCGCTGACGTTCGGCAAACCCGCTTCGCGCGATGTCGCCGCGCCGAGAGGCATGGAGATGTTGCGGCCGACTCCGAACTGGAAGGAGTCGACTTTCACCCAGCCCTCGTGATTTTTCTCGGTTGCACCGCCCTTGATGCCCGGTATGAACAGAAACACAGCCATTAGAGGATCTCCCGCTGTAAATTCATGAGTGCGTTCTTCTCGCGGTACGATCAGGAAATCGTATACGAAAACGCTCCGTCTTTGTCCAGTGACAACTTGATGTCGCGTACCTTCTCTCTCTGTGCCATCCGCTGCAGAAATCGCGATGAAATCTCCGGCAGCACACCATGTGAAAGCACGTTCTCGATGTTGCGCGCACCGCTGGCCGATTCGGTGCAGCGGGCCGCGATGGCTTCGATCACTTCGTCGGACCACGAGAACGTGGCGCGATACGTATCCGCGATCCGGCTCCTGATGCGCCCGAGTTGCAACTTGATGATGAGGCGCAACGTGGCATCGGACAGCGGGAAGTAGGGGACGATACTCAGCCGCCCGAGAAACGCCGGCTTGAAGTATTTGAGCAGCTCCGGCCGCAGCGCTGCAGCCAGACCTTCGGCATCCGGCATCGTCTCAGGATCGGAACAGAGCTTCGCGATCGTGTCCGTGCCGGCGTTGGAGGTCATGATGATGATGGTGTTCTTGAAATCGATGTCCCGGCCTTCGCCGTCCCGGAGCTGCCCCTTGTCGAACACCTGGTAGAAGATATCCTGCACGCCGGGATGGGCCTTCTCCATCTCATCCAGCAGCACCACGCTGTACGGGCGCCTGCGCACCGCTTCGGTGAGAACTCCGCCTTCGCCGTATCCGACGTAGCCCGGCGGCGAGCCGACGAGCGTGGAGACCTTGTGCTCCTCCTTGAACTCGGACATGTTGATTACGCTGAGATTCTGGCCGCCGCCGTAGAGCAGCTCGGCGAGCGTCATCGCGGTCTCGGTCTTGCCGACACCGCTCGTCCCCACCATCAGGAAGACGCCGCTGGGTTTGCGCGGATCCGTCAGCTTCGCGCGGGACGTGCGCACCGCACGCGCGATGGCATCGAGCGCATGCGGCTGCCCGATGATCCGCTCCTCCATGAGCGTCTTGAGATTGAGGATCGTCTGAACCTCGTTCGCGACCATTCGTCCCAGCGGAATGCCGGTCCAGTTCGCGATCACCTGCGCAACCGAGGCGCCATCGACGTTCGCGTGCAACAGCGGCTGCTCACCCTGCACAGTCGCGAGCTCTTGTTGTACTTCGGTGAGCTCCTTCAGCAGGCGAGTGCGCTCACTGTCCGAGACGGGCGCAGTCGAACCAGACTTATCGATACTTGCTTCGAGCTGCGTTCGCAGATCGCGGCAATGTGTGACGAGCTCGATCTCCTTGTTCCAGCGGGACTCGAGTCCCCCGAGCTCGTCTTCGGTGCGCGCTCTGTTTTGTTCGAGCCGCTGCATGTCGGCCCCATGATCCGCGCCTGAGGCACTCTCGCGATTGAGAATGCCGAGCTCGGTGTTCAGCATCTCGATGCGCCGACGGCAATCCTCGATCTGCGCAGGCACGGAGTTCTGGCTCATGGCAACGCGAGCGCACGCGGTGTCCAGCACACTCACGCCCTTGTCCGGAAGTTGCCGGCCCGGGATGTAGCGTTTGGACAACCGCACGGTTTCGACAACAGCCTGATCGAGCACCCGAACGCCGTGATGTTTCTCGAGCGTGCTCACGAGCCCACGCAACATCGCGACGGCGGCCGGTTCGTCCGGCTCTTCTACTTTCACGACCTGGAAGCGCCGCGCCAGCGCGGCGTCGCGTTCGAAGTACTTCTTGTATTCCGCCCAGGTGGTGGCCGCGATGGTGCGCAGATCGCCGCGCGCGAGTGCGGGCTTCAGTAGATTCGCGGCATCGTTCTGACCCGCCTGGCCGCCGGCGCCGATCATCGTATGCGCTTCATCGATAAAGAGAATGATCGGTGTGGGCGAGGCGCGCACTTCGTCGATCACCGACTTGAGCCGGTTCTCGAATTCGCCCTTCACGCCGGCGCCCGCCTGCAGCAGCCCGAGGTCGAGCGTGCGCAACGCAGTGTCCTTCATCGAGGGAGGAACATCCTTCTGCGCGATGCGGAGCGCGAAACCTTCGACGACCGCAGTCTTTCCGACGCCCGCCTCACCCGTGAGGATGGGATTGTTCTGGCGTCGGCGCGAAAGAATATCGATAACCTGGCGCACTTCACTATCGCGACCCAAAACGGGATCGATGCGGCCTTCGCGCGCACGCTGCGTCAGGTCGATGGTGTATTTGTCGAGCGCACCGCCTGCCGTGATTCCGGCCACAGCGGGCGACGGCTCACCTTCTGCACCGGCCGCGCGCGCGCCGGAGCCCGCGACGCCTTCAGACGTTCTCGCGGTGATCGACGGTAAGTCCTTGAGCAGTGTGTCGGCAGGAATGCGCGACAGCTCGCGGGATGCAACTTGTGCGAGAGCCGAGAGCGTGTGATCAGAGAGGAGTGCTGCGAGCAGATGTCCCGAACGGATGTGGGACGTATCGCCACCAAGGGATGCGAGGTTCCACGCCTCGCGCATCAACGTGACGAGGTGTAGCGAAAAAGGTGTCTCACGATTGTTACCACGAGTCAGCCTGTCCAGCACCCGGTTCAGGTCGGCAGTCAGTCGTCCCTGATCGATACCGAAGTGCTTGAGTACAGCGGCAAAATCACCATTTGGAATCTCGCAAAGCTTCAGCAGCCAGTGCTCGATCTCAACGCTGTAATGCAGGCGTGAGACAGTGAGTGCTGTAGCTTCCGCGAGTGCCTGCCTGCACGGAACGTTGAGCTTCGATACAAGAGCCCTGAGGTCGACTGCACCCATCTCTTTTGCCTCTTCTTGGTGTGGGCTCGAACGCCGCGATCTTGATCCTTCCTCTGTCTTCTGCCAAGCAGAGTTCGCACGCGAGTCGCTGCGAAATAAAGACGTGTCATGACAGAAGCGAGGTATGGCCAACAAAATCGCTGTGCTATCCTCCGATCGCCCAGCCGTTCTCAGAGTTACATCGTGGCGGCTCCCGCGACAATAAATATAGAAACTCTGCTGGCGCCCATTTCTGAAAATGCGCCCGCCGGCCAGAATTTACGCGGCGACTCTTCTGCAGCCTCCGTTTACTTCCGCTTGAAAGATGCGCGCAGCAGTGCACGCGCTGCCGAGCGACGCGCGGATGCGGAAGGATTGTCGTCCACCAGTGTGCTGCCTGAGTGGCAGACCATTCTGTCTCTTGCTCCGAAATCGATAGGCGAGAGCTCGAAGGATCTCGAGATCGCGGCGTGGCTGACCGAAGCGCTCGTGCGTGCGCATGGCTTCGGCGGATTGCATGAAGGTCTGCAGCTGCTGCGCGGGCTCGTCGAGCGCTACTGGGACACCTTCTTCTCATTGGAAGATGAAGATGGCCTGGAAACGAGGCTCGCGCCGCTAGCAGCACTAAATGGTGTGGGAGGCGAAGGCACGCTGATTCAGCCTCTGCGCAAAGTCGCCGTCACCGCGCAATCCGGCGACGAAGGTCCATTTGCGGCATATCACCACGATAGTGCGTGGTCCCTGTCCCAGGTTGGCGACCCCGAAGCGCGCGCGCGCAGGGAGCAGGCAGGCGAAGTCACGATGCAACGCTTCACGGCCGCTGTGAACGCGAGCGGTGGCGTCTTCTACATTTCACTGCTCGAAGACATCGATGCGAGCCTCGCTGAGGTGGATGCACTCGGTCGTGTGCTGGATGAACGCGCAGGTCGAGATGCGCCGTCGTTGTCTGAGATCAAATCGGTCCTGTCCACAGTGCGTGATATGGTCGAGAGCGTCAGCAGAGAGCTGGTCGCCCGGGCCCGCGCCGTGGCGACGATCACCCCGGGGGACACCATGAACGGCTCAGGCAACGGTAACGGCCTGGCAATCTCCAATGGAGTCGTCCTTGGCAGGGAAGAGGCGCTCAGGACGCTTGCCCGGGTAGCAGACTATTTCCGACAGCACGAACCGCATTCACCGATCTCGACCAGCCTGGACGAGATCGTGCGGCGGGCTCACATGCCGTTCCCGCAACTGCTGGCGGAGCTCCTGCCCGACCCGGCTGCGTGGCGCAGCGCGCTGATCAGCGCGGGCATCAAGCCGCCGCCGGAGTCCGGCTGATTCGATGCGACTGGTTTCCGATCCATTTTTCCTGACGCCAGAACATTCTCAATCAACAAGCGAGGCGCGAAATGGCAAACGTATATCAAAGACTCGAGCGCGAACGCAGACCTCGCGTCCACATCAAGTACGAAGTCGAGACCGGAGGTGCTCTGGTCGAGCGCGAGCTCCCGTTCGTCGTGGGCGTGATGGGTGATTTCTCCGGCAACCCGACGGAGCCGCTGCGACCGCTCAAGGACCGCAAGTTCGTCCAGATCGGCAAGGACAACTTCAACGAGGTCATGGAGCGGATCTCTCCGGAGCTCAACATCAAGGTGAAGAACACCCTGGCCGGAGACGATTCGGAGCTGCCGGTGCAGCTCAAAGTCCGTTCCATGGCGGACTTCGAGCCGGGCCGGGTCGCCGAGCAGGTGCCGGCGCTCAAGAAACTGCTCGATACGCGCAACCAGCTCCGCGATCTGATGACGAAAGTCGATCGCTCCGCTGAGCTCGAAGCGCTGCTCGAGCGCGTGCTGCAAAACGAAGAGGACCTGAAGGCTCTCTCGAGCCAGCTCGGGACCGACAAGCCAAAGGGTGAAGCGTAATGCCTACTCCAGAAACCCAGGGCGCGGGCAGCGCCAAGCCTGTAACCACCACCGAACTGTCCCTGCTCGACCAGGCCATCGGTGCCACCCGGCAGACCGAGCCCGAGCAGGCGCAGCTCCTGCTGAAGACGCTCACCGAAGAGGCGCTCAAGGGAACGCTCACGTTCTCGCGCAACCTCACGATCACCTTCAACAAGGCGATCGCGTTGATCGACCAGAAGCTGTCGGACCAAGTGTCCGCGATCATGCACCACCCGGACTTCCTGAAGCTCGAGGGGTCCTGGCGCGGGCTCGCGTACCTGGTCAACAACACGATCACGGACTCGATGCTCAAGATCAAGGTGCTGAACGTGTCCAAGGCCGAGCTCGGCAAGGATCTCGCCAAGGCGCAGGACTTCGATCAGAGCGACTCGTTCAAGCGCATCTACACGAGTGAGTTCGGTACGCTGGGCGGCGAGCCGTTCGGCGCGCTGATCGGCGACTACGAGTTCACGAACCATCCGCAGGACGTCGAGTTCCTGACGAGCATGTCCGGCATCGCGGCCGCCTCGTTCACGCCGTTCATCGCGTCCACCAACTCGAAGATGTTCGGCCTGTCCGACTTCCGCGAGATCGCCAAGCCGAAGGACCTCAAGCGCAACTTCGAGGCGCAGGAATACGCGATGTGGCGCTCGTTCCGCGACAAGGAAGAGGCCGCGTTCGTCACGCTCACGATGCCGCGCGTGCTGGCGCGCGTACCGTACGGTGCCGCCACCAAGCCGATCGAGGAGTTCACCTACGAGGAAGCTCCGAAAGACGCGAAGGGTGCGGACAAGCCGCTCGATCACAATGAATACTGCTGGATGAATTCCGCATTCGTGCTCGGTGCGCGCCTGACCGAAGCGTTCGCACAGAATGGCTGGTGCACGGCCATCCGCGGCGCGGAGAACGGCGGCAAGGTCGAAGGCCTGCCGAGCCACATGTTCATGAGCGACGACGGCGACATCGACCAGAAGTGCCCGACCGAGATCGGCATCGACGAACGGCGCGAGTACGAGCTCTCGAACTGCGGTTTCCTGCCGCTCGTGCATTCGAAGAACTCGGATTTCGCGGTGTTCATCGGCAGCCAGACCTGCAAGCGGCCGCAGAAGTACGACTCGAAGGCGGCTACGGAGAATGCAAACATCTCCGCGCGTCTGCCTTACGTGCTCGCGACCGCGCGCTTCGCGCATTACCTCAAGGTCATGGCACGCGACAAGATCGGCGCCTTCATGGAGGTCGAAGACTGCTCGGACTGGCTGAACCGCTGGATCAACCAGTACGTCAACAGCAGCGAGACCGCGACGCCGGAGTCGAAGCTGCGCTTCCCGCTGCGGGAAGCACGCGTCGATGTGAAGCCGATTCCAGGAAAGCCTGGCGCCTACAACGCCGTGGCGTACCTGCGCCCGTGGCTGCAGATGGAAGAGCTGACCGCGGCACTGCGGCTGGTAGCTAACATCCCGCCGCGGCAGGCTTGAAGCGGGCCGGCGCATCGTTGCACGGGAGCAGTCGCGTAAGCCTGCTCCCGGCAATGATGGCCCGCGCGCGTGCCGCCGTGGATCCGGCGGACAGCGCACGCACCGTCAGCTTGCGCGAGCGGTGCGTGCGCGACGTGGCCCTGTACGCGCGCGGTGGCCAGACTGCGGAGCTCGATGCGTGGCTCGCGAGTGACGCGGACACCATCGCCGAGCGGCTGGTCGGCTGGTTCGGCGACGGTCTGCCCAGCGACAGAAGTCAGATTCTGCTGGCGCTCGATCGCGACATTGCCGCGATCGATGCGCTGCTGTCGGATCAGGTCAATGCGATCCTGCATGCCGGCGAGTTCCAGCGCATGGAGGCGCGCTGGCGCGGGCTCCAGTACATCGCGGAAGCCGCAGCCGGTGTGCCTGCGATAAAGATCCGGATGCTGACAGCTACGTGGGGCGAGGTGGTGCGCGACCTGGAGCGCGCCTCGGATTTCGATCAGAGCCACCTCTATCAGCTCATCTATACCCAGGAGTTCGGCACACTGGGTGGCGAGCCCATGGGCCTTCTGGTGGGCGACTACGAAGTGCAGCACGTGCCCGGACCAGGGCACCCGACGGACGATGCAGCTGCTCTCAAGTCGCTCGCCGCCATCGCTGCGGCGTCCTTCGCGCCGATCGTCATGGGCGTGAGCCCGAGGCTGTTCCAGCTCGACAGCTTCCACGATCTCGGGCGGCCATTCGATCTCCGCACGGTGTTCCGGCAGCCCGAGTACATGCGCTGGCAACAGATGCGCCAGGAGGCGGAGCTGCGCTTCGTGGGGCTCGTCATGCCGCGCATCCTGATGCGCCTGCCGTACCAGCCCGACATGGCGCGCAACGACGGCTTTCATTTCGTCGAGACGGTGCACCGTGCGAAGGGCGCGGACTACCTGTGGGGCAATGGAGCGTTTGCCTTCGCCTCCGTCGTGTTACGCGCGTTCGCGAACTTTGGCTGGTTCGCGGACATCCGGGGCGCGCCGCGGGATGAGATTCGCGGGGGTCTGGTCACAGATTTACCCGTGCCCTGGTTTGCCACCGATACCCGAGCGATTGCAGTGAAGCCATCCATGGAGTGCGCCCTGTCCGATACGCAGGAGAAAGACCTGTCGGATCTCGGCTTCATCGCCTTGCGCCGGATGCCGTTCACCTCGCACGCCGTGTTCTACGCCAATCAGTCGCTGCAGATCCCGGCGCGCTACGACACCGCGCTGGCTACCGTCAACGCGCGCCTGTCCAGCATGTTGCAATACATGCTCTGCGTCTCCCGGTTCGCGCACTACATCAAGGTGCTGGGGCGGAACTGCATCGGCAGCATGATGACCGCGGACGAGGTGCAACAGGCCCTGCAGCGCTGGCTCATGGGCTACTGCGAGGCCAGTGACGATGCGACCTTCGATGTGAAGGCGCGCCATCCCCTGCGCGAGGGGGCCGTGGAGATCCGTGAAACGCCGGGCAAGCCGGGAGCCTATTCTTGCAAGGTGTTCCTGCGACCCCATTTCCAGCTCGATGACATTGCGACCGGATTCCGTCTGACGACGGAGCTGGCGCCGCCAACCACCAACGCAGCATAAAAGGCGGTATCCATCATGATCACAGCCGAAGAACTGACAGCGCTCCTGCGCTCCGACAAACTCGAAGAAGCCATCAGCGTCATGAACGGCGAGGTCAAGAGCAAACCCGCAGCCGTCGACAAGCGTGCCATGCTCGCGGAGCTCCTGTGCATCTCCGGGAATCTCGAGCGCGCGGACACGATGCTCGATGCCATTTCCGACCTCGACCCGGGTGCAGCGGTGGGCGTTGCATTGATTCGCCAGCTCGTGCGCGCCGAGCAGGCTCGCCAGCAGTTCTACGCTGAAGGGCGCGTCCCGGAATTTACGACGAAGCCGGACGCGCTCATCGAGCTGGAGCTGCGCGCCGCGGTGGCGTGGCGCACGGGTGCGAAAGAGGAGGCCGCTGCCCTGGTACGCGAGCGTGAGAATCTGCGTCGGCCGATCGCCGGCACTGCGGACGGCGTCGCGTTCGACGATTTCAGGGACCTGGACGATTTGAGCGCGGCGCACATCGAAGTCCTCACTTCGACCGGCAAGTATTTCTGGATTCCGACGTCCACGCTCAGCTCGATCGAGTTCCGCAAGCCCGAGCGCCGGCGCGACATCATCTGGCGCCGGGCCCATGTTTCGGTGAACGACGGGCCCGATGGCGAAGTGTTCCTGCCGGCCATCTACGTTTCGCCGGACTCGACGCCTGCGCACCGCCTCGGACATGCCACGGACTACGATGGCGAGCACGGCGGTTGCGTGCTGGGTCGGGGTTTGCGCAGCTTCCTGATCGGCGACCAGAGCAAGTCGATCCTCGAAATGGAACGGCTGGAGTTCACGGCTACACAGACGCACTGACGGCGGAGTGTATGCCGGACCTTGTTGCACCTCTGCTGCCTTCGGTGCTGGATCGCGTCCTGCATGACGGCGGGAGCTCCGCGCTCGTACAGCCGCGCAGTCGAACCGAGCACATGAACGCCCTGCGCGATGGAATTCGTCGCGACCTCGAGGCGCTTCTGAATACGCATCGCTGCCAGCGGCCGCCTGCGGAGCTCAGCCCACTGGAGCAGTCGCTGTATCAGTACGGATCGCCGGATTTCTTTGCGGTGAATGCCGGCGCCGTGGCAGCGCGCGAGGAGTTCCGGCGCGCCCTCGAGGAGACCATCCGCAGATTCGAGCCGCGATTCAAGACCGTGCGCGTGGTCCTGCTGGACAACGCGGCGCAGCCCGATCGCACGCTGCGATTCCGCATCGATGCGTTGATGTATGCCGAGCCGGCACCGGAACCGGTGAGCTTCGACTCGCAGCTCGATCCTCCGAGTCACAGTTTTTCCGTGACGGGAGCGCGCAGTGGTTGACGAGCTGTTGCCCTATTTCAACCGCGAGTTCCTCTACCTGACGCGACTCGGCGCCGAGTTTGCCGACAGGCATCCGGGTGCGGCCGGCCATCTGCGAATGAGCGCGGACAAGGTGGAGGACCCACACGTTTCGCGCTTGCTGGAAGGCGTGGCGTTCCTGAACGCGCGCATCCGGCGCAAGCTCGACGACGAATTCCCCGAGCTCACGGATGCATTGCTCGGGCAGCTCTATCCGCACTATCTCGCGCCCATCCCGTCGATGACGATCGTGGGGGTGAGCCCGCAGAAGGACCTGGCCGAGATGCGCGTGCTGCCCTCCGGCACGGCGATCGAAACGGAGCCGGTCAACGGCGAGCGATGCTCGTTCCGCACGACGCAACCCGTGGAGTTGTGGCCCATCGAAATCGAGAGTGCCGCACTCAGCAGCCGCCCGACGCTGCGCTCGCTGAATCCGCGCGGAACGGCGAGCGTGCTACGGCTGACGCTGCGCTGTCTCGCGCCCGAGCAGACCTTCAGCAAGCTGTCGCCGTCATCACTGCGTCTCTTCATTCGCGGGCCGAAGGTCGAGGCGCTGCGCCTCTACGAGTTGATCCTCAACAACACGGTGGCCATTGCCGTTGCGGATTCCAGCGCGGACTACCGGCCCGGCGTGCTCGATATCACGAATCTGCGGCCGGTCGGATTCGCTCCCGAAGAGGGCATGCTGCCGTATCGATCGAGCTCCGCGCTCGGGTACCGGTTGCTCACCGAGTACTTCGCGTTCCCCAGCAAGTTCCTCTTCTTCGAGATCGCGGGACTTGCCCCAAAGCTCCGCGCCTCCGGCGGGCGGAGCATCGAGATCCATCTTTACCTGAGTCGTGCGGCGGACGAGCTGGAGCGTACTGTCGGCGCAGCGTCCTTCGCACTCGGCTGCACGCCGGCCGTCAATCTCTTCAGTCATCGTGCCGAAGGCATTCCACTGACGCAGACGAGCGTGGAGTATCCGATCGTGCCCGACAGCCGGCGCGCGTCGGCACTCGAAATCTACTCCGTGGATCGAGTCACGCTGACCACGCGAGAGGGCGAGGTGCAGACCTGCGCACCGCTGTTCGGAATGACGCACGCCGGGGCAAAGCGTCGTGGCTCGCGTTTCTGGCACGCCACGCGCCGATCCTCGAATGCCGACTCCGGCACCGACATGCATCTTTGCTTCGTCGACCTGGACGGCGAGCACGCGCAGCTCGCCGATGGCGTCGCTTCGGTTGAGACCACCTGTTTCAATCGTGACCTGCCCGAGAAGCTGCCATTCGGAGGAGGGCGACCTCAACTGCGGCTGCTGCGGGAAATCCCCGGTGTGGGCTCCATCACCTGCCTGACCGAGCCAACTTCGACCTTGCGTCTGCCCAGCCGGAAGGAAGGCGCGTGGCGGCTGATCTCGCATCTCACGCTCAATCACCTGTCGCTCGTCGATGAGGGCGCACAGGGAGCCGAGGCGTTGCGCGAGATCCTGCGACTCTACGATTTCAGGGACGAAGCGGAGACGCGCGCGATGATCGACAGCATCCTGAGCGTGAAGTCCGCACGTGGCGCCGCGCGCGCCCCGGACCCGGCGATGGGCGCCATGTGTCATGGGCTGGACGTCACGATGGAATTCGATGAGCAGCGCGCCTCTCTTGCCGGCGCGTTCCTGCTCGCCTCGGTGCTGGAGCGCTTCATCGCGCTCTACGCATCCATCAACGCTTTCACTCGATTAACCGCGACGGTCAAGGGCCGCTCGGGAGTATTGCGAACGTGGGCACCGCGAGCGGGCAATCTGACGCTTCTCTGAGCGAGTCGCTGCGCGCGGCGCCTGCACGGTTCGATTTCGTGCAGGCGATGCGGTTGCTGGAAGCGGGCGCGCGCGCGGCTGCGCGCTATGCGCCGCAGACCCACATCAATCCGCTCGGGCTGGATCATCCGCCGGGCAGCGAGATTGCAAAGCTCCGTTCTTCCATGGAGCTCGCGTTTCCAGCGGCTGAAGTCGCGGACGTCAGCGAGTCCGACGGACACCGCGAAGTCAGCGTGACGTTCATGGGCCTGAATGGCGTGAGCGGACTGCTGCCCAGCTACTACTCGCAGCTCGTGCTGGACGCCCACCGCGAGAAGAACACGGCCCCGCGCGATTTCCTGGACATGTTCAATCACCGCGCGCTGTCGTTCTTCCTGCGCGCTTCGCATAAGTATCGCTTGCCGCTCGCGTACGAGCAGGCGGGCGACGACGCCATCGATCCCATCAGTTCGGCGCTCCTCGCGCTCGTTGGTCTGCATGGACGCGCGCTGCGCGACCGGCAGGCCGTGCTCGACGAAGCGATCGTCTTCTATGCCGGACACTTCGCGCAGCGGCCACGCACGGCGAGCTCCCTGGAGCAGCTCTTATCCGGCCACTTCGACCGGCCCGTGAGCATTCTTCAGTTCCAGGGCCGCTGGGTGAGTCTGCGCGAACACGAGCAGAGCGTCATCGGCGAGCCCGGACGCTACGCCATCCTTGGTAGCGACGTCGTGCTGGGCGCGCGGGTGTGGGATGTGCAGGGCTCGTTCCGGGTGCGACTCGGTCCGCTCGACTACGCGCAGTTTCAGAAATTCATGCCGGACGGCGAGCTGATGGCCGAGCTTGCCGCGCTCACGCGCACCTATGTCGGGCCGGCGCTGACCTTCGACGTGCAGGTGACGCTGGCAGCCGCCGAGGTTCCCGCGCTCACGCTGTCCGTCGATGCGGTGGAAGGGCCGAAGCTTGGATGGAACACGTGGCTGCATGTGCAGCCTCGCACCGAAGACGCAACTGACGCGGTGTTTCGCGTGGGAGAGGCAGCATGATGACCGAATCCCCTGAGCTACGTGTTGAAACGCTCAGTGAGGCTCAGCCGACCAGCGCAGGGTCCAAGGCTGCGTACGTCGCAGCGCTGTTCAAGGGAACGCTGCCCAAGTGGCCGGAGGCCATGATCCGGATTTCCGGTGGGGCATTCATTGCTTCGGAATTCGAGAGAGGACTGATCGCGTGCGGCGTGCCGCCGCGCAAGATCGAGATTTTCACGATCGACGGCTCGAAAGTGTTCCCGGACCTCACCCCGGGATTCAAGCCGCTGAAGTCCGCGGCGGGCGTCGGCGTCCAGATCCTGTACCGGCCGGAGCAAAAACGAACTGTGTCGGCGCAGTTCAAGATGGCGACCGGGGAGCCGCCCGTCGAGGTGCAATTCGAGGTGTCACCCAGCGGCACCGAGGTAGAGGTCGGCGCCCAGATCTCGGTGCTCAAGGGCTACATCCTGAAGTACGCAGGCGCTTCTTCGGCCGACCCTTCGGGCAAGGATCGCATCCGGACCATCAAGATCGCGACCAAGATCGTCGGACTGGCACAGTTCGACGTCGGCACACAGAACAAGGTCGCGACGACGATCGCGGGCAAGGTCAAGGAAGCCCTCACCATCCAGATTTCGAAGCCGCTTGCCATCGAGTTCTACGGGATGGGCATCGCCAAGTACGACACCGAGAAGAAGGAGTCGAAGCTCGGGTCGGAATTCGGTCTCGGCCTGACGATCACGTTCGACTGAACACTACTGATAGCAGGAGTAGATATTGTCGGGATCCGATCGCTCCCGGTAGATGTTCTGCAGCTTCTTGCGGGCATGATCGCCCGTATATTGGGGATTCGGCCAGCCGCGCGATGGGTTGCGCCGCACGTAGTCATCGACCTGGCTGATGCCAAGGTCGATGCGAAGCATCAGGTGCGACAGCAGCTCGAGGACCTTGTCATCCGGATTCTTAGGGTCGAACCCGGCACTGCGCAGGTGAACGCCGACCGTGCCGAGAAACTTCGCGAAGTCGGCGTCCGACAACAGCGGCGGATCGTAGTTGCCGTTCCAGTCGGCGAGCGTCTGGCCGACGAAGAACTTGCCCATCTGCTCGTTCTTTGCATAGCCGTCGACGAAGACGTCGATGACGTTCGGGCGCTTCATTTTCTCCAGCAGGCAATGCACGCGCTTCTGACGGTGCTCGGGTGTTGGCTCGCGTCCCGGCAGATCCGGGAGCTTTCGAGTCTTCAACAGCTCCTGGAGGCGCTGGATGCGCTTGGTCAAGGTATCGAGGGCCGGCGGCTCCGGCACGAAACAACGTGCCCAGAAGAACTCCACACGCCGGTTCATCCGCATCTGGTCTTCTGTGAATGCACCGGGCCTCAGCGGAAACCCGCTGCCCATGCCCTGCGTCTTGAATTTGATCGACGCGGCGATCTCCCGCCCCTTCGGTGGGGTGTCCTCGATCTTCCTCTTCAACAGCTCCATGCCAGAGGTGGCGCGGTTCTCGCTGACCTGCTGCTCCTTCTCCTTTTGCTGCGCGGGGTTGTGCTTCAGTTTCAGCGCGACGTCTGCGTGCCCCTGCACGAGTACTGCAATGATCGGCGTGTTGGTCGAGTGGCTGAAGACGATCTCGCGCGCTATCGAGTCGAGAACGTCCTGCTGATTGGGTCCCAGCTTGCGGTAGTCGGTCTCGTACTCTGGATACCCGGTGATCATCTTGTGCTCGTTCGTGCACTTTGGCAGCACGTCGAACAGCCCTGGCAGCATGAGCGCGTTCGGGTTGGACGGCCATAACATGGAACTTTCCTCGCTTTTTCGGATTCAGACGATTCCCATGCCACGCCAGACCGGCACGAGCCGATCGATCTTGAGCTGATAGTCCTTCGTCACCGCCGTCAGCGCCTTGTCGTCGTCCCGAATCTCTTCTCCATCGATCACGGGATGACCGCCGCGCGCGCGGCAACGCTCGATGAAACTCTCGGCAAGTGCACTGGCGCTCGGCGACTCGCCGCGACGTAGGGCGCTGTACAGCGCGTAGTGTGCTGCGGAGAGCGTAACGCCCGTGCGTGCGGCCGGCACTGCAAGCGTAAGGCCCTTCGACAAAGCAGCTTCCTCATCGGAGTTCTGCAGAGCGTTGAACCGGTCCGCCGCCGCCTGCTCCGCGATGGACGGCTTTTTGTAGAAGCCTGCGATGCCGACGCCCACGAGCACGCCGACCAGCTCGACCGGCCCGACCTGATGATCCCGTGGCAATCCTTCGAGTGTCAGGAGCTCCCGCAGGGTGCGCGGCCGCTCGCCGAGCGCCTGGATGACAGCCTGATACACACGCGGGTCGGGGACCCACTTGGAGCCGTCGGGCCGATTCACTTCGATCATCTCGGTTGCCGGACGCAGCAGCGTGAGCTGCTGGGCGAGCAGGCGCTTCTCACGCTTGTCCGCCGACATGCGGCGGATGCCACGCACGAACAGGTCCTGGCGAAACCAGTGATCGGTGCAGAAATCCTTCAGCGTCTCGCGCACCTCGGCGACCGGGACGTCCGCAAGGTACTTCCGTTGCTCTTCTGTGAGCGACAGGTTGTAGAAGTTCTTCAGCAGGTCCGTGCACGCCGCGAAACTCAGTTTGGCGCCGGCGAGCGAGCGCACGACATCCGCGTGGTACAGCGGCTGCCAGTGCTCGTTCAGATATTCGTGGGCGAGATACGAGAGCATGCTGTGCACGCTGGAGCGCATGCGCTTGATCTCGCTCTGATAGCGCTCGGGAATGATCTTGAGCTCCGCGAGACGGCTGAGCTGTTCGAGCGCGCGCGCCACCGCGAAGTCACTTCGCTCAGGCGCCGTGCCCGCCAGTTCCCGCACCACCTTCTGCAACGGCATCACGTGATTCCACGCGGGCAACGCGTTGTAGCTCACGTACACGAAGCCACCGGGCTTGAGACGCGCGTTGATGAAATTCAGGATCGCCTGTTGCAGCTCAGGAGCAATCCAGCTCCACACGCCGTGCATCGTGATCACGTCGAACATCGGCAGCGACGGGCCGCGGCCGCCGGTGAGATCGGCAAAGCTGCACTCGTGCAGCGTGATGTTGTTCAGCTGCGCGCGCCGCGCCTGCTCCTGCGCATAGGCGATGTGGGACGGATGGAAATCCACGGCGTGGAATTCCGATTCCGGATTGAGGGCCGCGAGGACGAGGCTGGTCTGGCCCCGTCCGCAGCCAAGCTCACAGCAGGTGAAGGGGGTATCGAAATCGGGCGATTCGATCCCGTTGATGGTTGCGGCGAGCGCGAGGTGCGAGGGCGACTGCGCGGCGTAGAAGCCGTCGGCGTACTCGATGTCGGTGACGTATCCACTGCCCCAGTTGCCCATTGCCTGTCCCCCCAAAAGCCTGCTGCGCCGGATTCTTGCACGGCATAGAATCCCCTGTAATACACCGGTGACTCATTCCCGGGACAAGACGGCTGGTGCGAACAATCCCCGGGTCGCTACAGCTTCATCATGAACGTGTCGAAATTCATCAGGCTCGAGGTCACTGGCGGCAAGGCCACCGCGATGGCTGGCAACGCGGCGTTCACCTTCGACGCGCGGGGCGGCCGTTTCGGGCGCGCCACGGACAACGACTGGGTGATCAACGACCCGTTCATCAGCCGATATCAGGCACGGATCAGCTTTGTGGGCGGGAGCTTTCACATTTCGGCCGACCCGGACGCCTCCGTGCCCGTGTTCCTGAACAGTACCGACAAGCCTGTGCTCGCCACCCAGACCTATCCATTGACCGCCGGCGACCGCATCCTGGTGGACGAGTACGTGATCCGCGTGGGAGCCGGTTCTGCTGCAGAAGCGCCAGGCCGCAATGGAGCCGGAGCCGGAGATGCGGAGAATCCGTTCGCCGGGGATGCGCCGCCGGGGGACATCATGGATGTCTTTGGCGCGACGTTGACGCATCCCGAGGACGTGCCTCCGGCCCGAACGGCCGAATCGATCCACACACCGATCCACGATAACTACAAGCCCCCTGCCATTCGTCAGGGCGGCAGCGCTCCGGTGCTGGACGAGGACTGGTACAAGAGACCTCCCGGTGCGGAAGTTCCCGCACCCGCATCCGCGCCCGCACCGAACCCGAATGCCCAGGTCAGCGCCGACCTGACCGCTTTCCTGAAAGGTGCGGGCCTCGATGCGGAGAAGCTGACCCCTGAAGTCATGGCCACCCTCGGCGCGATCGTGCGCGTGGTCGTCGATGGCACCGTGGAGATTCTCCGCGCGCGCAACCAGATCCGGCGCGAATTCCGCCTGCCCGTCACACAGGCCGAGCGGGACCGCAACAACCCGCTCAAGTTTTCGATGAATGCGGAAGACGCGCTTCACAACATTCTCGTGAAGAAGAATCCGGCATTCCTCGCCGCGCTGCCGGCCTTCGAGGAAGCGTTCGACGATCTGCGCAGTCACCAGATGGCGATGCTCAAGGGGCTGCGCGTTGCGTACGAGCACATGCTCACTCGCTTCGATCCGCGCCAGCTCGAATCGCGCTTCGAATCGCAGACCAAGAACAACACCTTCAAGGGGCTCGCCGGGCGACCGAAGACCTGGGAGCAGTACACCGCCTGGTACGAAGAACAGACAGAAGATGCGAACGAATGTTTTCGCCGCATGTTCGGCGAGCAGTTCGCCAAGGCCTACGAGCAGGAGTTGCAGGCGCTCGCCCGGAACAGGCGCAAGAACCGAACAGGCGCCTAGTAGTCATTTTTTGGTCGCCGCATGGGGGCTGGCCGTGAGAGCAGCGTGGTTGTCCGAAATCGAGGGCGTGCAGCGATGCATGGTCGCGGTGGCGTGCGCCGCTGTGCTGAGCGCTTGCGCGGCGGCGCCGCCGCCGAAGCCGGTGCCGCTCACGTTCAGCGTCGAATCGGGTGCCGATCTCAATCCGGATGCGAGTGGGCGTGCGTCCCCCGTAGTGGTCCGTCTGTATCAGCTCTCGACCGATGCGGACTTCATGAAGGCCGATTTCTTCGCGCTGTATCGGAACGAGGACGCAGCGCTCGGCAAGACCCTGGTGGCCAGGCAGGAGTTCATCGCGGTCCCCGGTGAGAAGAGCAGCGTGAAGGTGGATCTGGCCAACGAGACGAGCGTGCTCGCCGTCATCGTGGCGTTCCGCGACATCAACCAGGCCGAGTGGCGGCTGACGAGCCCATCGAAGAATCGCACGCCGACGCTGGTGCTCAAGGCGAATACGGCGCAATGGGCCGCGCAGCGTTGAAGGGACGAACAGCGAATGTCATCGAACAAGCGTGTCATCTGGTCCGACGGACTCTTTCTCCGGCCGCAGCACTTCCAGCAGCAGGACCGGTACTTCGAGCGTTACACGGAGCTGCGCGCCGGCACGCTGCGCTCGAACGCGTGGGGCTTCACGCATCTGGAGCTCGAAGAGGATCTGCTCACCATCGGCAAGCTCGGCATCCGCAAGGCTCGCGGCGTGTTTCCCGATGGCACGCCCTTCTCGATGCCGGACGACGATCCGCTCCCTCCGGCGCTCGATGTGGGTGCAAGCGTGCGGGACAAGACGGTTTTTCTCGCGCTCCCGATCCGCAAGGCCGGTGCCACGGACTACATCCGCACGCGGGGTCCCGAGCTCGCGCGATACCTCTATTCCGAAGCGGAGACGCGGGACTCGACGGGCAACGGCTCGGGGCCCGTGATGCTGCAGGTGGGCGATCTCGCCATGAGCCTGAGAGTCGAAGGCGAGCCGCTGTCGGACCTTGCGTGCATCCCGCTGGCACACATCGTCGAATGCCGCGCGGACAAGAAAGTGCAGCTCGACCCGGGGTTCATTCCCACGGTGCTGCGCGCCGAAGCAGGGACTGTGCTCAGGAGTTTCCTCCAGGAGCTGCAAGGGCTGCTCCACCATCGAGCGGAAGAGTATGCGTTGCGGGCAACCGCGTCCGGGCGCGCTTCTTCCGAGCTGGCGGACTATCTGCTGTTGCAGGTCTGCAATCGATACGAGCCGCTGGTCACGCATTGGGCAACCACGCTCGATGTGCATCCGGAGGATTTTTACGCATCGTGCATCACGCTGGCGGGAGAGTTGTCGACGTTCGCATCGGCATCGCGTCGGCCGGTGGAGGCAGCGCCGTACCAGCACGCGGAGCTGCGTCAGTCATTCGAGCCGCTCATATTCAATCTCCGCAAGCTCTTCGGCACCACCATCGACCGCGTTGCCGAGCAGATTCCGCTCACCGTGCGTGCGGAAATCGGCATGTGGCACGGCGTGATCGCGGACAAGACGCTCATCGACTCCGCCGTGTTCGTGCTCGGCGTGCGTGCAGACATGCCGGGCGATCAGATCCAGCGCTACTTCCCGTCCCAGTCGCGTATCGCGACGGTGGAGGAGATTCGTCGCTACATCATGGAGCTCATTCCGGGCGTGCCACTCCGGCCGCTACCGCAGGTGCCCCGGCAGATTCCACTGCATGCCGGTTCGGTTTACTTCGAGCTGGACACGCGCAGCGCGCCGTGGAAGCAGATGCGCACGTCGGGCGGTATCGCGATCCACGTGTCGGGACAGTTTCCGGGCATCGCGCTGGAGCTGTGGGCGATTCGCGTCTGAGCGACCCACTCTGAGTCACCATGAGCAAAGGCACCCGGAACCCGTTCGACGAGCCGACCCGCTTCCGCGCGGTCCCGCGTCCGGGTCTGGGGAAAGGCGGTGCAGCCGCCGAGCCACCGCCGCCAGCACCCCCTGCGCGCGAGCCACCATCAGTCCAGGTTCAGCCTTCCTTCACGCCGGGCGCGGTGTCACGCGCCGAGTGGGGTGAGTTCTCCACCTACGGACCGAACCGCATCGTTGGCATCGCGATGCCGCTGTTCGCCCTGATCGGACGATTGCGCACGACAGTGGCGATGCCCAACGTCGCCCAGGTGAGGCAGCAGGTGCTGCGCACAGTACGCGCGTTCGAGGAGAAGCTCGCGACGCTCGGCTATCCGCCGGACATCCAGATGCCCGCGCACTACGTGCTGTGCACGGCCATCGACCAGGCTGTGCTCAACACGCCGTGGGGCACGCAGTCCGAGTGGGCTTCACAGGGAATGCTGGTCACCTTTCATCGCGAGGTGTGGGGCGGCAAGAAGTTCTTCGAGATTCTCGAGCGCGTGTTTGCGGACCCGCATCGCTACATCGATCTGCTCGAAGTGCAGTATCTGTGTCTCGTGCTGGGGTTCACCGGCAAGTACCAGGAAGATCCGCAAGGCCCGGCCCGTCTGCTGGAGCTGCGTGACGATGCGTACCGGCGCATTCGTGATGTGCGTGGCACGCCTTCCCAGGCGCTTTCGGTGAAATGGGAAGGTGAGCGCGACAAGCGGCCTCGTATCACCCGGTATCTGCCGCTGTGGGTCGCGGCCGCTGCAGCTGCCATCGTCGTCTTTCTCGTTTTTCTCGCCTGCCGCGCGCTGCTCTACTCGAACACGCGGACGATCGACGAAAGGCTCGTTCGCGTGGGGACGAGCGCTCCGGTGTACACGACTCCAGCCGAGCCCGTGCGTCCCGTTGCCATCACACTGAAGGAGCAATTGGGTCCCGAAGAGCGAGCCGGCGAAGTGACCATCGAGGAGACGGACAGCGGCACGCTCGTCTCGCTCATCTCGAACGATCTGTTTGCTTCGGGAAGCGCTTCGGTCAACCCGGTGCGCGCGGCGGCGCTACGCCGCGTGGGCGAGAAGCTCGACGCGGTGACGGGGCGCGTGCTGATCACGGGTCACACGGACGATCAACCGATCCGCTCCTTCCGCTTCAACGACAATGTGGAGCTGTCACGCGCCCGCGCGGCCAGCGTCAAGAGCATCCTGGCCGAGGTGATCCGCGAGCCGGGACGCCTTGCGACGCGAGGGCTCGGATCCACGGCGCCACGCTATCTCCCCGCGAACGATCCGGACAATCGCGCCCGCAATCGTCGCGTCGAGATTTTGCTGGAGCCGCAGTAGGCACCATGGGCGCAATCCTCAAGGTGCTGAAGAATCGCTCGGTGCTGGTGGCCATCGGCGTCATTTGTCTTGCGCTGCTGGTGTGGTTCGTCGGACCGTTCGTGCACTTCACGAGTGTGGTTGGCCGGCTGATCGTCATTCTTGCGCTGGTGCTCATCTGGGTCGCGGTGCTGCAGATCCGGAATTTCAGGGAGGCGCGCGCGAGCGCAGAGATCGTCGAGGGCACGGCGGCCAAGGAGGCGGGGCAGCGGGCTGCAGCGACGTCGGACGAAGCCCGGGCGCTGCGCGCGTGCTTTGCGCAGGGCACCTCGCAGCTACGCAAGTCGGGCAGCGGCCATGACTCGATCTACGACCTCCCGTGGTACGCCATCATCGGTCCACCGGGGTGTGGCAAGACGACGCTGGTCGAGAACTCGGGACTCAAGTTCCCGCTCGCACAGCGACTCGGTAAGCGCAAGGTCGCGGGCGTAGGGGGCACACGCAACTGCGACTGGTGGTTCACTGACGAAGCGATTCTGCTGGATACCGCAGGCCGCTACACGTCGCAGGACTCGGAGCAGGGCGCAGATCGCAGCGGCTGGGTCGAGTTTCTGCAGCTTCTGAAGAAGTATCGCCGGCGACGGCCCCTCAACGGACTCTTCGTGGCGTTCAGCGCGGCCGAGCTCGCTGGCGCTACCGAAGACAAGCTCGAACACGAGGCGCTGACGATCCGTGCGCGCCTCGAGGAAATGCGGAGCACGCTGCAGCTCTCGCTGCCGATCTATTTTCTGGTGACCCAATGCGATCTGATCTCCGGCTTCACCGAGTACTTCGATGACCTGGACACGGAAGGCCGCCGCCAGGTGTGGGGCTTCACCTTCGATCTGGGCGAATCCACGCGCGGCACGGCCATCGAAACGCTCGACACTCAGTTCGCGCATCTCGGCGAGCGCCTGACCAGTCAGCTCGTCACGCGGCTGCAGCCGGAACGCGATTTGAAGCGCCGCATTTCGATGCTGAGCTTCCCCGCCCAGTTCAGCTCGCTCGAAGGCCGCCTCAATGCATTTCTGCACAACATCTTCTCGACCGGAAAAAACGAGACGCCGCCGATGCTGCGCGGGGTGTATTTCACCAGCGGCACACAGGTCGGGACTCCCGTAGACCGGATGATGGCCGCCCTGGCGCGCGAGTTCGGCTTCCAGCAATCCACTGCCGAGCAGACTGCCGTTTCGGGGCGTGCGTTTTTCATCGAGCGGCTGCTGCGCGGTGTCGTGTTCCCCGAATCGGGAATTGCCGGCACTCTCCGCAAGCTCGAAACACGGATGGCGCTCTTCCAGCTCGCCGGATACGTGGCGTGTGTGGCGCTCGCATCGCTCGCGATCGTCTGGCTCCTCATCAGTTACGCGAGGAATTCTTCATACCTGCGCAGCGTGGACGCCGCGCTGACGCAGTTTCAGGCAAGCCCGGCCGCCGCCATGCCGGATGGCAGCGCCGTCGAGGACATCCTGCCGCACCTCGATGGCATGAAGGCCGTCGTGGACGTGGCCGAGCGCAATCGCGAGAAGGCGCCATGGAGCATGCGCTTCGGTCTTTATCAGGCCCGGTCCGTTGGTGAAGCCGCGCGCGATGCGTATGTGCGGGAAGTGAACAACGCTCTTACACCACTGCTGGCCGCACAGTTCTTCGAGCGTCTCCCGCGCGTCGTGGCGCAACCGGAGCATCTGTTCGAGTCGCTGAAAGCGTACCTGCTGCTCAACGACCCGGGCCGGCTGCCCGCGAACAAGCCGGACCTGGCGTCGGTCGCCGCACTGGAGTGGAACGAGCGATTCGCGGCGGATCCGAGCGTGCCCGCGCGTTTGAACGAGCACTTCGGGGGACTCCTTGCGTCCGAGCAGCTTCTCGCGAGTCCGCCACGGAATACGGATCTCGTCGAACGTGCACGCGGGTCGCTCGTCGGGCTCACGCCGGCACGGCTCATCTATGGGCGCATTCAGCGCGTGTACTCGGCAGACGAGAAGCAGGCGCTGCGTCTCGATGTGGCTGCAGGGCTCGATAGCGACAAGGTGCTCGTGCGCCGAAGCGGCGCCCCGCTGAGCCAGCCCGTTCCATACCTCTATACACGCAAGGCGTTCGGTGAAGTCACGAAGCAGGGCGTCGTGACCGCCGTCGCCTCCTTCAAGAAAGACGACTGGGTCTTCGGCGACTTTCAGCCATCCGCCATCGAGTTGGCGAGACTGCCATTCGATGTGATCGCCGTGTACGAGAACGACTACATCGCCGCGTGGGACCGACTGATCGCGGACGTCGGAGTGAAGCCTGTAAGCGGTTCACAGCAGGTCGCGGAAGCGTTACGCATCCTGTCCGCAGCCGACTCACCGTTGCGCAGTCTGCTGCGCACGATCGAAGACAACACCAATCTCGTCAGACCTGCCGCGCCCGGCAAGGGCGGCAATCCGCTGACGCAGCTCGAATCGGGAGTCACGGCAGCGGCACAGGCAAAACTCGGTCTGGGCACCGCGCCGCCGGGCACCAAGGTGACGGAGCATTTCCGCCGCCTGTTCGCCTCACAAGCCGCGGTCGACAAGTGCATTGGCACGCTCGGGCAGATTCATCAGCAGCTCGACGCTGCCAACATGGGCTTCACGAACAACAATGCCACTGGCGCGCTGGGCCAGGGCGGCACCCTGCAGATGGCGCGCGCGCTGCAGCTCTGCGCAGAGTCGCTGCCGGCACCGCTCGATCAGATGATGAAAACCGCTTCCGCGGCGAGTCAGTCCGTGGCGATCACCCAGGTGAGCACGGAACTGAACGATCGCCTGTCGCAGGAAGTGGCGGGAGACTGCAAGGCCATTACTTCCGGTCGCTATCCCTTCGTGCGCAGCAGTGGCAATGACGTACCGACCGGCGACTTCGGTCGGCTCTTCGGCTACGGCGGCGAGCTCGAGTCGTTCTTCCGCGAGAACCTCGCCTCGCTCGTCGATCAGAGTCGCCCGACATGGCGCTGGCGCGAGGTGGGCGAGCAGCAGGTCGGGATGTCGCCGGGAGTGTTGAGCAGCTTCCAGGCGGCGGCGCGCATCCGCGAAGCGTTCTTCCCACCGGGAGGCCAGACGCCCCAGGTGCGCTTCACACTGAATGCGGACTCGATGGATTCCGACATCGTGCGCTTCGTGCTCGAGCTCGATGGTCAGCGTTTCGAGTACCGACACGATCCGCCGCAGCCATTCAGCGCCACATGGCCCGGTCCCTCGCCAGGCGTTGCATCGGTGCGATTCGAAGATCGCACGGGCCGCGGGCCGAGCCAGTCGTGGCAGGGGCCATGGGCCTGGTTCCGCGTGCTCGACAGCGCGCAGCTAGAGCGGCGTTCGGAAACGCGTTACCTGGTCACGTTTCGCTCCGGTGGCAAGACTGCGCGAGTCGTGCTCGAAGCGAGCTCCATTCACAACCCCTTCGGTCGCGACGTACTCGAGCGGTTCAGGTGTGCGCGCTGACGCCTACGTGGGTTTCTTCGGCAAGATGCCGAGCCTCGGCGACTTCGTGGCGCGACGGATTCACCCTGCATTCCGGTCGCACTGGGATGACTGGCTGGCTGACGGGCTGGTCGCCAGCCAGGAGACGCTCGGCGCCGGGTGGCTCGATGTCTATCTCACGAGTCCCGTATGGCGCTTCGTGATCTCACGAGGCGTGTGTGGGGATGCGGTGTACGCCGGTGTCATGGTGCCGAGCGTGGATCGCGTCGGCCGCTATTTTCCTCTCAGCATCATCGCGACACTCCCGCCTGAATCCGCCTCGCTCCCCCTGCTGACCGAAGCTTCTCCGTGGTTCGGTGCTGCCGAGCGCGTGCTGCTGGATGTGCTCGAAAGCCGCATCACCGACGCGGATGAGCTCGAGCGCCTGGTAGCCGACTCCGCCGGTCCGCTAGGCGATCTCGATGCGAGCAAGCTTCAACGCGTAGCGCTGGCGCCCGCACAGAACATCGCGCTGATGCTCGCGCGAGTGGGTGAGCTTGCGCCTTCGCTAGTGGCTCTCATGGATCCACTGCTGGATGAGCACTCTGGCCCGCCGACGTACTGGCTCACGGAAGGCTCGATGCACGTCTCGCCGCGGTTGCTGGTCGTGCGAGGCCTGCCGGAAGCAGCGTCATATGCATCGATGCTTGGCGGGGCATTCGACCCGGCGCGCTGGCAAAGCATCCCGGCACGCGATGAAACGAGTGCTGCCGCGGACATCGTGTTGACCACGTCGATGCGGACGGATCGGGGTCATGTCCGCGAGCAGAACGAGGACTACGCGACATCGCGGCCGGACCTGGGCATCTGGGTACTGGCCGATGGCATGGGCGGATATCGGGACGGTGCGATGGCGAGCGCGATGGTCTGCAGCGCGCTGGAAGTCGCGCCCTGGAGTGGCACTCTCACGGACCGGGTCCGTATCGCGACCCAGGCCTTGCACGAGGTCAACGCCAACCTGCGCGCGATCAGCGAGCGCGCGGAGCAGGACATTCGTTCGGCCGCTACGGTGGTCGTGTTGCTCGTGCAGGGCGATCAGCTTGCTTGTCTATGGTCGGGCGACAGCAGGATGTACCGGCTCCGTGCCGAACGACTGGAGCAGCTCACTCGCGATCACTCGATCGGGACGCGCGACTCCAGCGGTGAAGGAGGGGACGAATACTTCGTGACCGCCGGCGTCGGGGTGAGCACGGACCTCACGGTCGATTGCATCTACGCGGACCTGCAGCCGGACGATCGGCTGCTCCTGTCCAGCGACGGTGTGCATGAGGCCATCGCGGAGATGGCACTGATCGGTGCGCTGGCGGAAAACGATCCGGCGGCCTCGACCCATGAGCTGATGCGCGCCGTATTGGCCGGGCCGGCCCGGGATAATGCCACCGCTATCGTAGTCTTCGCCGCGAGCGGAAAGGCTGGCTGAAGTGGCACACTACGCAGCCAGTACACTGGCCGATCATCGAAAGCTGACGACCGTGACCCAGCAAAACGACCCCACCCGGGCCCGCGCACCTGCCTCCCCATCGACCGGGGTGCACGAGCAGCCCGTCGAAGTGGGCCGCGTGCTCAAAGGTCAGTACCTGCTGGAGGAGCTGATCGGCGAAGGCGGCATGGGCAAGGTCTTTCGCGCGCGCGACCTGGATGCGGAAGAGATCTCGCGCGTGCATCAGTACGTCGCCGTGAAGGTGCTGAAACCGGAGTTCCGCGAACATCCCGATGCACTGCGGGCCCTGTACGAGGAAGTCCGCAAAAGCCTCGACCTGGTGCACGAGAACATCGTCGGCGTCTATCCCTGTCAGCGGGACGGGCCCACCGTCTTCGTGCCCATGGAGTACCTCGAGGGAAAGGCACTCAATGTGCTGCTGGACGAGGAGTTCGCGCGCGGCATGCCTTTCGAGCACGCGTGGCCCGTGCTCAACGGTGCAGGGAAGGCGCTGGCGCACGCGCATGATCGCGGCATCGTTCACAGCGACGTCAAGCCGTCGAACATTTTTGTGACCACGAGCGGGCGCGCCAAGGTGCTCGACTTCGGCATCGCACGCGCGGCGCGCACCGGCACGCACCGGCGATCGCATTACGACCCCGGCGATCTCAAGGCGCTCACGCTGGCATACGCCTCGCCGGAGATGATTGCGGAACAGCCGCCCGACCAGCGCGACGACGTGTATGGATTTGCGTGCGTGTGTTACGAGGTGCTGACGGGCCGCCATCCTTTCGGGCGCAAGAGCGCCGAAGAGGCTGCGCAGCTCGATCTCGTGCCGGAGCCCGATGAGAATCTCAGCAGGCGCCAGCATCGCGCGCTGGTGAATGCCTTGAAGTTCTCGCGCGAGCGTCGCACCGGTCGCATCGAGCAACTTCTCGCGGAGTTGAAACACGCGCGCTCTTCGCGCATGCCGGTTGGGAGGGCAGCCGTGCTGGCGGCGGTCGGCGCGGTGATCATCGGCACCATCGCCGCGATCTGGTGGATGCAACGCCCGGACGAGGCAGATGCCTTGTTCAACTCGCTGTATCAGCCCACCGCGGCAGCGAGCGATGCGGATCCGGAAACCGTGCAGTTGCTACTGGAGCAGGCGAGGGGATATCTGACCGAAGCCCAGCAGAAGTACGATCCTGCGCTTCTCAGCAAAGGCGTGTCGTCCGCGTATGGCGGCTTCGCTGCCGTACTCAGGCTCGACCCGGGTAACCGCGAGGCTGCGCAGGGCGTGACGGATGTGTTTCGCCAGTACCGCGAGCACGCGCACGAGTTCGAAGACGAGGGCGACTATCGCCATGCCGTCGAAGCCGCGACATATGGGCTCGAGATCTATCCGAACAGTGCCGACCTCAAGGCGTTGAAAAGCAGCCTTGCCGAGAAGTTGCAGCCCACCTCATAAGATGCGCGCGCTGATCCTGGCTTGTATCGGCGCCTCTCTCGCAGCGTGCACAATTCCGATGGATCGTGTCACGCAGCTCGCCGGCGACGCGGGGTTCACGACGGAAGTCGTGCAGGGTGGGGCATTTCGGCATCGGGTCTATCGCAATGGGGCCCCCGCCTCGCCGGAGGGGACACATATATATATAGAGGGAGACGGCACGCCTTATGTTAAACGGGCCTTCGTGACGTCCGACCCCACTCCGAGGCGGCCTTTGATGTTGCAGCTGATGCGCCTCGATCCGTACGCAAGCGTTTACGTGGGTCGGCCGTGCTACCTCGGTCTGGCGAAGGATGGCGCCTGCACTCCGGAATACTGGACGCTCGGTCGTTTCAGCGAAGAAGTCGTGCAGAGTCTCGCGCGCGTGATCGAGGCAGAACGTGCGCGCGGTTCATCACGCAACGTGGTGCTGTTTGGCCATAGCGGTGGAGGGGCACTAGCGGTGCTTCTTGCAGCGAGGCTGAGCGACGTGACACGGGTGGTGACGATTGCCGGCAATCTCGATACGGAGCGGTGGACGAAGCTGCATCACTACACGCCACTCGCGCGCTCGCTCAACCCGGCTGCAGTCACGGACAAAGCATCGCACGCGACGATGCTTCATCTGGCCGGCGGTGCAGACAAAAACATTCCGCCGTCGATCATGGAAGACGCGGCCCGGGCACAGCGTTCGCCGCTAATCGTCATCCCAGGCAACACACATGTGTGTTGCTGGGAGACGATCTGGCGGGATGTCGTGGAGGGCAGGCCTGTTACCACGCCCTCTGCACTCGAACCCCAAAGGTGATTTCGCTGTACTCCGTGTTACGCAATCCGGCGTACGACTCGTAGTTCACGAACGCCGACAGACCGCGCCCGAAGATCGCGGAGAGGCTCGCGCCCCAGCGGAAGTAGCTCTCGTCCGGCTCGTCCCCCGTCACGAAGAACACCGTTCCCGCGCCGGGCTGGTTCGGATCCGAGGTGAACGGATCGTTGGCGAAGCGGAGGAAGATCGAATCCAGGTCCTGATTGTCGCGAACGTACGATCCGTACACCTGCGGCGAGATGACGCCCCACTTCGCGCTGTAGTTGTAGGCGACCTGCACACCGCCCTGGTATTGCGTGCTGGTGGCATCCTGATCGCCGAACTCGAGGTCGAGACCCTGCGCGCCGGTTTCCGTGAAGCCGTCCACCTTCACTTTCATGTACGTCACCGACGCGTTCGGTGTGATCACCCAGCCGCCGCGTGTGATGTCGTAGCCGCCGCCGATGCCCAGCGTCATCATCGTGCCGTCCGTGTCGCCCACGGCGGTACGGTCGAGCGCAATGTTGCCGACGTTGAACCGGATGCGGCGCTCGGAGTCGTAGTTCACCGAGCCATACGTCGCCAACAGGTCGAGGTATGCAGGCCCGCTGTACAGCGTGCTGAACACCGTCCCCGACAGTCCGCGGCTTTCGAGCTCGCCGGAGTCCGCGTCGAAGTCGGCCTCCGCGCTCGAGTAGCCGACCGCGACCCCGGCAACGAAGTTGTCGCGGAAGCGGTAATCCGCGCCGAGCGTGGCGCCGATGGAGTCGAAGTCGTAGCCGGTTTCGTTCGCGGTGGTGTCGCGGTCGCCGAAGCCGACCTTGCCGTTCAGGAACAAGCCCAGCTTCGCCGACTTGAGATCGCCGGCTTCCTCTTCGGCGTCATCCCCACTGCCGCCGCCAATGCCGAAGCCAAGTGCCCTCGCAGCCGAAGCGATTTGCGCGAGCGGCACAGCCTGACCGTCGAAGGAGAGGTTGAGGCCCGCGATCGACACGCCGGTCGCGCCCTGACGCAAGGCGGTCATGCGTGAGACGATGTTCGCGGCCTGGAGCTTGCCGAAATTCAGGCTCGCAGTCTGCGCTGCCTGCAGTTGCTCGCCGGTGAGCGCATCCAGCGCTCCACGCTGCTGATCGGGGTTCGATGAGTTGGCGATGATGCGTGCGCATTGGACGAGCAGGTCCGTCGCATCGCTCGAAAGCGTCGGCGCGTTCGCGTTCAGCTGCGGACACAGCACGTCGACAGCCTGACCGACTGCCGCCTGGTTGGGCGTGGCGGCGATCGACTGCAACGTCGGGACGGGTGCGCTGACGGAAACCTGGATCGCTGCAGTTGCCGTCGTGCCCGAGTTGTCCGCGACTGTGACGCCGACCGACGAGTTGCCGTCGGGCAGCGCGATCGTCACGGTCGACTGGCCGTTCAACGCTGCGATGGCATTCGAGTTGAGCGTCCAGCGATAGCTTGCCGTGTTGATGGTGCCATCACTGTCGCTGGCAGTCGCGCGGAACTGCACGGACTCGCCGGCGGTGCCGTCGCTATCCGAGAAGTTCGTTGCGCCGGAGGTCGTCGCGAGCGTTACCGTGGGCGCGTTGTTGGCACCCGCTGCCACGACCACGACGGTCGCCTGCGCGTCCGAGCTGGAGAGCTGGCCGTCGGAGACGGACACGCGCACAGTGTGAGTGCCGTCGGTGAGATTCACCTGCAGCGATCCGGTGCTCGTTTGCTGCGGGCTGCCGTCATCCACGACCCATGTCCATGTGAGCGACGATTGCTCCGGATCCGATGCCGTGGTGTTGATCGTGACCGTCTCACCGGGCGATTGATTGGTGTCGGGGACGGTGATCGTCGGTGCACCCGTAATAGCGACGGTGGGCGGCGCGTTGCCACCGCCAACAATCACGGTGACCGTGGCTGTGTCCGTGCGTCCCGTCCCATCGTCGATCGTGTAGGTGAACGTGGCGGTGCCTGCAAACGCAGAGCCGGGCCGATACTCGATCTGGTTACCCACGATTATTGCGGTACCCGCGTTCGGGTTGCTCACCTGGCTGATGGTCAGGGTGTCTCCATCCTGGTCCGTGTCGTTCGCCAGCACCGGGATGAGGACAATGCCTCCGCTCGCCACGGTCGCCGTGTCGTTCACCGCGTCCGGCGCATCGGGCAGAGCATTGACCGTGATGGTGACGGTCGACTGATACGTGCGAGTCGTCTGCTGAAGATTCGCGTTCTGACCGGTAGCGCTGAATGTGCCATCGGTTGTGGAATAGACAATGTTCACCGTGCCGGAGAATCCAGCACGTGGCGTGAACGTAAAGCCGTTACCACCGACGCCGGTGATGTCGCCCTGCGGATTTCCGGATTGTGGACCCGTTGTGAAAACGGCATTCGTAACGGTGATCGTGTCACCATCCGCATCCGTGTCGTTGGCCACTGCATTTACAGTGACGCCCGCGGTGCTGTCCTCATCGACGTTTGCCGTATCGGGATTCGCGATGGGCGGATTTGCAGTGCTGCAGTTGCCAACCGGTTGTGCCTGACCGGTGAGTACGGTCAGTGTGGTTGCGACCGGCGTTTGAGTGCGCAGCGATTTGTCGATCGCGCGAACGTTGATGGTGAAGGAACCGCCGTAGCTGTTCTGCGGATCGGCGCCGGCGATGATTCTCAGACAGACATCGCCAACACGCGTCGGCGTGACCGTGCCGATCGTCGAATCGACGATGCTGACGTCCGCGCCCGTCGGACTCTGGATCTGCAGCCCCGGGCTGCCGCTGAGCACGACCTTGTTCGGGTCGTCGACGGTGCCCGCAAGGACCAGGTTATTGACCTGCCCCGCACCTGTCGCGTTGTTCAGGTATATCGCACCGTTGTTCGACGGCGTCCACGTTTGCGCATGTGCCGCCAGCGGCAAGCCGCACAAGGCAACGAGTACCACGTGATTCATAGCTGATCGCATCAGATTTGCTCCCCAGTCGACATGGGGCGGACTCTTGTTGTTATGCAGTCCGCGCGAAGATGTTATCGCCGACCCGCGTTTTGTTTGGATCATAGCCCAGACGTAATGCGCTGGGTGTAACACCCGCAAACAACATCTGTGTCCAGAATCGATTTCAGGCCACAGATATTTGCGGTGTTGCAAACGACATGTGCCGGCAGTACCGTCAAGCAAGAGGTTGAGAGGCCGCCAGAATGAGAAAGCTATCAGCCGTCGCCTCATTTTTCAGACACGTGCAGTTGCTGGTGGGGGGTGCGATCGCCGGCGGCATCGTATTCACCACGGCAAGTGCCCAGACCACTGAGGATCCCGCGCGATTCACGGTGGTCGATTGCCTGCTGCCCGGCCAGGTTAGAAAGGTTGGCGGGGCCATGACGTATCTCGGGCCACCGCGTCCCGTGCGCGCAACGAGCTCTGAGTGCGAAATCCGCGGCGGCGAGTTCGTTGCGTATGACCGGGCCAATTACGCAACAGCACTGCAGGTCTGGTTGCCACAGGCGCAGGAGGGGAATGCGCAGGCCCAGACGCACGTCGGCGAAATCTTCGAGAAGGGCCTGGGACGAGCGGCCGACTACACGCAAGCGGCTGAGTGGTATCAGAAGGCAGCGAATCAAGGATTCGCGCGTGCGCAGTCGAACCTCGCTTACCTGTACGAAAAAGGGCTCGGGGTCCCGCAGGACTCGCTCAAGGCCCTGAACCTCTATCGCCAGTCGGCTGGCATCTCAAACGACCAGTTGACGTTCGCGTCGGAAGTCACTGCGGTACGCCAGCAGGCGCAGTCGGAGATCGATGATCTCAGCGCCAAGCTCGAGGCGCAGACAGAGGCTGCTTCCACGCTGCGCAAGCAGCTCGATGACAGTCGCGCGCAGTTGAGTCAGCGGCGCGCGGCACTGAATGCAGCACGCTCGGATGTGGAGCGACTCAGTGCAGAGCTAGCCCAGGCGAAGGCGGCCGGGCCAGCAGTTTCCGAGGAACGGCGCGCGCGGGTGCGGGAACTGGAGAATGAGTTGACGCAGCGGGAGTCGCGCGTCGCGCTCCAGACGCGTGAGCTGAACTCGCTGGAGAAGACAACGGCGGATCGCAAGGCGGCCTTTCAGCGTCAGCTCGATACAGCGATTGCCCAGGACGAGGAGCTCGGCAAGCGCCTCGGCGCGCAGAAGTCGCAGGCTTCGGAGCTCGTATCCGTTCGATCGCAACTGGCAGCGGCGCAAGAGCGTCAGCGCGCTACCGAAGAGCGGGTTGCCGCACTGAACGCGCAACTGCAGGCGGAACGGAACGCCCTGACTCAGGAGAGGGCGCGGCTGGCGAAACAGAGCGCCGGCACGGCAGGCAAGCAGGCCGATATCGATAAGATGAAACTGCTCTTGCAGGAGCGGGAAACGCAGCTTTCACAGCAGAGTGGGGTGATTGCCGGCCTCGAGACGCAGAAGCAGAACTACGACCGACAGGTCACCGAGCTCAAGACACAACAGGCAGCGCGCGATCGCGAGCTCCAGCAGAAGACGAGCACCATCGAGAACGTGCGCGCGGAGCTGGCGAGCTCACAGCAGCGCCTGCTGCAGACCGAGGAACGGCTGGCTGATGCCAAATCGATTCTCGAAACCGAGCGTGCGCGTGTCGCACAGGAGCGGGAAGCGCTCGAGCGGCGCAGGAAGGCCGCCTCGGCAGAGCAGCTCAAGGAGATCCAGAACCTGGCGCAGGAGCTGTCGAAGCGCGAAGCGCTGCTGATCGAACAGCGCGCGCAGATCGCTGCGCTCACCGCCGAGCAGAAGGAGTACGAAAATCAGATCAGGGAGCAAAAGACGCGCGTTGCCATGCGGAGCGCGGACGGGGAGACGGCGGTATCGACACCGCCTCCCAAGCTCAAGGCGACGAAGCAGCTGCAGACGGGTGATTACCACGCGCTGATCATCGGCAACAACAACTACCAGTCCATGCCGAACCTGGAGACCGCGATCAACGATGCGCGCGCGGTCGAGCGCGTTCTACGCGAGCGGTACGGATTCAAGACCCGGGTGCTGCTGAATGCCAATCGCGGCCAGATCATGGCCGCGCTCAACGATTTGCGCCTCAAGCTGCGCGAGCGGGACAACCTGCTCATCTATTACGCCGGCCATGGTGAGCTCGACGCGAGGAACCTGCGCGGCTACTGGCTGCCCGTGAATGCGAAGCGCGACGACACGTCCGAGTGGATTTCGGATCAGATGATCACGGACGTGATCGGCCTGATGGCCGCCCGGCACGTGCTCGTCGTGGCGGACTCGTGCTATTCCGGTGCGATGACCCGCAGCTCGCTGCAGCGGCTCGTCGCCCAGGGCGGGGACTCCGCAGAGCTCAAGCGGTTGACTGCGCTGGCGAAACTTCCATCACGGACCGTGCTGACCTCCGGCGGCGAAGCACCGGTGCTGGACGGCGGCGGCGGTGCGAATTCGATCTTCGCGCGTGTGTTCGTGGACGCGTTGATGCGCAACGAAGGCGTGCTCGAAGGCGCCAAGCTCTACAACACGATCTTCGATCCCGTGCGCCGCGCAGCAGCCCGTTTCAAAGTGGAACAAAGCCCCCGCTACTCAATGCTGGCCGACGCCGGCCACCTGAACGGCGAGTTCCTTTTCATCCCAATCTGAGCTGCGTCACTCGTGTGCCATCGGGTCGACAAGATCGGTTTGGCGAGGGCGCATCGGCCGCGGGCGGGCGGCGCGCGTGTTTTGCGCGCGAGTGCTGCTGCCACACGAGGCATTGTCGTATCGAGGAGAGACGCCGGCTTCGCCGGCTCGCTGCCGCCCCCGTGCTTACTAGGTATATGAGCGACTGCATCAGGCCATCGTCGAAGAACTCAATGCGCTTTTCGCGTCGACTTCACTTGATCCTTGGGCGCAACTGGAAGCAGACGGCATAGCTGAACGCGCGCTTGAGTGCGCGAGGCACGCGGGCCAAACAGACACTTTCGTAGCAACCTGACCATTTCGATAGCTCTGCGACTATCGTTTTCAGCCGTTTGAAATTCCGTGTTTCTTGCGACTCTGACGTTTGACGTATCGATCTGAGCGGGGACCTTGGTTGGCTTCTTTGAGCTTTCGTAGGATCGCTTATCAAGCTCAAATGCTATGAGGGCGCTAGGCGAGGCTAGTATCAAATGCTTCGTCTCATCCAGCTTTCCGGCCCAGCCCCAAAGGTGATGAACCATGTTGTTGCGAGTGTTTTTATAGTCGCGGACTTTGTCGATGACGTTGTCGAACAGCTTTAGGTCTTTGGGCCGTTTTCGCAGGCGTGTCGCGGCAGCGGCTTTCAACATCGCCATCTTGGCCTCACCGCTCGTAACAACGTTGAGCATCTCTGCGACTATTCTGTAGTCTGCCTTTAGGAAACCGGTCAGCAGAAGAAGTAGCTCTACATCGCAGAACGCCCATAGGCTCACCACAGTTGCCACACGCCTGGCGAATGGCGATTTTTGTAGAACATTTGGGCTAGGCCATGCGCCAGATTCAGGATGGACCCTGGAAAGTTTGTCCCACATTTCTTGATCTCCCATTTCTGTTCTACCTTCTAGGACGCATGCGTGGCCAAGCAGTGCCGTACTAGTTCTTTTGCAAAGGCGAACCGGGCTTTTGAATCACGCCTTGCGCGTCAAGAGAGTGCCAAGTATCTGATCGCCGGCCTTCTGATCCGGGTCGAGTCGTTTCACGCAAAGCTCAATGCGCGCGACGTGATCGTCTATCAGAAAAAATGACGCGTGGTCCGCATATATCTCGGCGAGGTCAGGCCGGTCATACTCGAGCTGTTCGTTGGGAGAGGACATACACGTTTCCCCCTTATGTGGGGTTTATTGGCAGCCAGTACCTGAGCCTTAGCTTCACTTAAGTCCAAGTACATGATCGCCCATATGATCGCTCTGCTTCGTCATGTGTATTTCGGCTGAACATTGCGCGGGCGTCGATCAGTAAGGAGTGCTGGCGTTTCAGCTGAAACGTCCATGGCGGCGCGTGAACGCTCGGCGTGGCGGGTTTGGTAGAGGAGCGCTTCGGTAGCCGTGCAGTAGTCCATGGATTCGCCGGTCCAGAGAGTAACGGCAGTCTTGGGTGTGATCGCGATGTCCATTGCAGTGTGGGCGGCGAACATGTGGGTCCAGTCGCCTTGCAGGATGTCGTGGGCGAGCGGACCGTGCTCGGAGCCGGGGCGGGAAGGCACTAGCGAGTCGAGTGCACTGCCGTCTTTCATCACGAATCGCAGGGCGCCGTCGTTCAGGACGTGGAGGGCGACGCTGCCCTCATGGACGAATCGATGGTGGAATCTGCACAGGGTAACGAGATTGGAGAGTCGCGTCTCACCGCCGTCGGCCCAGTGACGAATGTGGTGGCCGTCTACATAGTGCTTGTTGTTGCAGCCGGGGAAACGGCAGCCGCGATCACGGGACCGGAGGGCGCGGCGAAGTGCTGGCGGGATCGTGCGCGTCTTGCGCGAGACGTTGAGCGGCTCTCCATCTTCGTTCTCGATGATCGACACTACACTCGCATCGCAGCCGAGACGGCGAGCGGTTTCGACGGGGAGGGCAGGGCCGTCCTCGTGCTCGCAGCGGCCAGCGCAGCCTTCCCGAAGTGTTTCTGCATCGACGTGCACGATGATTTGGCTGCGATCGCCGCTGGAAAGCACTTCGGCACCGTGAGCCAGGAAGCTCTCCGCAATTTTCGCGAGTGCATCGATCCTCCGCACAGCCAGGGGCGGCCTTTCTCCTGGCGTTGGGCTCTCGTTCGCCGGCGAATCGACAGTATCTGAGCCACGCGACGTTTCAGCTGAAACGCCTGTCCGCTCCACGGCCTCAATGGCTGCGTCGATCGCTTTCTTGAACAGCGCAGCAGCCTCTGCAGGCAACGTCGCTCTGACAATTAGTGACCCATCTGCGTCATGGAAGTACGTCAGCTTTCGGGCAGCCTGCTGCATGGCTTCTCGCGAGAGCTCTTCGGCTTCCTTTGCCCGGCGGAAACAGCGAACAGTGGTTTCCACGTGGTGAGCCGTTCCGTGGAGCGCGATGGTGAGCAGCAGCTCTTCCGTTTCAGGCGCGGCCACGCGCGTGAGCGCGCGAACCTTTGAGTAGCTCAGCTTGCCGCACGCCATGGCGGCGGAGATGCGGGGCAGTCCAACCAGGGCATTGGCGACACGCACCTTCTCACGCGCCGCGCCAACATCGATGCCGCACTTCCAGTTGAGCCAGTGAGCACAGGATTGAGTGCCCCATACCGCCCAGCCGGTGCGACGATCGAACTCAGCAATGAGCTCGAGCAGCCGGTAGTTGGCTGAGTTGAGATGCCCCGCCAGCTCGGTGATCTTTGCTTCGAGTTCGGGCAAGGAATGCGTGACGACTTTCATGGGTACTCCGCCAGCGGTAAGGATGTGCCCAATGTCTATGAAGACGGACGCACGCTCCATCTGCATTTCTGCCCTAAACGTCCAGAAATTCAGGCTTTTGCCTGGAAACGAATGAGCGGCAGCGCGCGCTCCGGAATCGCCGTCCATGATACGAAGTTGCGTGGCCGATGTTCGCGGCGGCCCGCGCCAGGGGCGCATGCCCCAGCTCGCGTGCATCTTCAATGAAGCGCGGAGACGGTCTCATAGAAGATGCTGGCGAGCTCTTCGAGCGCCTCGGTGCGAACGGCGCTGAGTCCAACGGCTGCGTACCGGATGATCGCTTTTTTGGGCGAGCGGGTCTCGATGATGACGCCCTCCGATATCGATCCGGTCAGGATGCCGATCTTGCTCCAGCTGCGCACAACGTTTGGCGTGGCGATGCCCATGTACGTCTGATAGCCGACGCCCCGGTCCACGAGGATGTCCCGCATTTCGCGGGACGAATCGCGATCGACCAGCCGGTTCGTCCAGAGCAGCGTCAGGTACGAGGCGATGCCGCGCGCGTTGGCGCGCACCCACGTGGCATTGCGCGCCTGGTCCCAGGGCGGCGCTCCCATGATGGGTGCGCGCGCTGAAAATCCGAAGTCGCCGCCCAGCCAGAGCACGCCGTTGCGCCGGTTTTCGGCGAATCCACCCTCTCCGAGGCTCCCGTTCAGGAACTGGAACCCCATATCGCGCACGCATGAACCGGAGGCCATGTTGTCCGACCAGCGGATCGCCAGTCGCAGTCGGTCCATGAACGGCAAGCCGCTGATCGTGGCTGCCGAGGTCTCATGAAACTTGTCCAGCTGTTCCCAGCTCTTGGTGCTCCCCTTGAACTGCGGCTTCCACGGCGAAGAGGCGGCGAAATCGCAGATGCGCTTGAGATCGGGGAAGTCGAATGGGGACTTGGCGATCTTGCGCGAGACGATCGGCTTCCAATCGGCAACGATCTTCTCGACCATGTCGTCCACGTCCGAAGCGCTGGCGGCGACGCCGGCGGCGGCCACTGTGACCCGCTCGCGCAGCCGGAACGCCGCAAACATGATGGCGATCTTCGACAAGCTGCCGACGGCGACTTCCGCTTCCCACCTCGCGTTGGCGGCGGTCTGCACCGAGAGTGATCCGCTCGGGTCCGGGTCTTCGCCCACGGAAGTGAGGTCCACGAGCGCAATGCCCAGATGCGACAGCTCGGCCTTGAACTTCGAGGCGTTGATCCGGGTCGTGAGCTCGGTCTGCAACGTCCCGGCCGCAGCCAGTGCGGCGTCGCTTCCCGAAACGAACGGTGGAGGCAATGCCATCAGAACGATCCTATGAAGCCGCCATAGATCGTGAATCCGGTCGGCGGGCTGTAGTTGAGCCGCAGCCCGAAACCGAAGCGGTCCGAGCTCTTCTGCTGGTCGGCGATCTTCTTCCCGACGTCGATCGCCTTGCTGAGCGATTTCACATCGTTGCTATGCATCTTGTACCAGGCGAGCGGGTTGTTGGGCGCAGCGCTGATGTCACCCGCCATGCTCATGAGCCCGCCATTGGCGGAATTGAATACCGTGGACAGCTCATCCGGAAAAGGCAGGAGCTTGCGGCCATAGCCGAGATTGAATCCGACCGACGGTTTGGTGAAGTTGGCGGTCGTTTCGAAATTGAAGCCGCGGAACACCAGTCCCGTCTTCAGGTTCACATCGTTGTTTTCGGGATTGAACCCCAGCTTCAGGGAATAGCGCCGTACGCCCAGGGAGGCTTCCAGGTTGCCGCCGTACTCATACGCGAGTGAGGTGCGAAAAATGCCGGGGTTCCACGCCAGGTTCACCTTGCTGGTGTTCGCGTCGAGCGCGAGAACCCAGAGGCGCATCTGCAGTTGCGGAGGGAGAACTTTGTACTTGATGTCGAATGAGTCGCCCATTGTTCTTCTTCTCCGTCCCTATTATGCACCTGTTCCATGGGCGCGCATCGTCGCTATTTCGAGGCGCGATAATCGAGCGCCTCGCGACAGATGTATGAAACGGGCCGATCAGCCGAAGCGCGTTTCGCGTTCCCCCGCGCGAACGATCGTGCCTGCCTCGCCGGCAATGATGTCGTTCAGATCGGCGAGCGCGCCGATCGCTGCAGTTTTTCCCGTGGCCAGCGCGAAGCGGCACGCGGCTTCCACCTTCGGTCCCATGGAACCGGCAGCGAAGGGCATTGCCTTCAGCGCTTCGGGTGCGGCGCGGCGGATCTGTCTCTGCGTCGGTTTGCCCCAGTCCGCATAGACGGCGCTGGCATCCGTCAGCATCACGAACAGGTCGGCCTCGAGCTCGCGCGCCAGCAGCTCGGAAGCCAGGTCCTTATCGATTACGCATTCGACGCCGACAAGAATCCGTTCGCTGCGGCGCTGGTACATCGTCGGAATGCCGCCACCACCGGCGGCAATCACGATCGTGTCGTGCTCGAGGAGCCACTTCACCGGCCGCAGCTCGAATATGCGCCGCGGCTCCGGCGAGGGCACTACGCGCCGCCAGTGCGCGCCATCCGCCCGGAACGTCCACGATTTCTCGATTGCGAGGCGCTCGGCGTCGTCTCGCGTGTAAATCGGCCCGATGAACTTCGTTGGTTTCCGGAATGCCGGATCGTCCGCGTCCACTTCGACCATGGTGAGCAACGTGGCGAAGGGGCGCTCGAACGGCAGGAGATTCCCGAGCTCCTGCTCGATCATGTACCCGATCATCCCTTCCGTCTGTGCGCCCAGCACGTCGAGCGGATACGGCTGTACCTCGGCGTATGCAGCGCTCTGAAGCGCCAGCAGCCCCACCTGCGGACCATTGCCGTGCGCGACGACGAGCCGGTGCTTGGCAGCGACGGGAGCGAGGGCAGCGGCAGCAATGCGCACGTTACGCCGCTGATTTTCGGCCGTGAGCGGCTCGCCACGCCGCAAAAGTGCGTTTCCGCCCAACGCGACCACGACCAGCATGACTCACTCTCCCAACGTCGCGATCAGAATCGCTTTGATCGTATGCATGCGGTTCTCGGCCTGTTCGAAGGCCAGATTGAATTCGGATTCGAACACGTCGTTCGTCACTTCCACGCCATTGCTGAGGCCAAAGTCCGTGGCGATCTGCTTGCCGACCGTCGTCTCCGTGTCGTGAAACGCGGGCAGGCAATGCATGAACTTCACCTGCGGATTGCCGCTCGCCCTCATGAGCGCCGCATTGACCTGGTACGGCCCGAGCAGCGAGATGCGTTCCTTCCAGACATCCTTGGGCTCGCCCATCGAAACCCACACATCGGTATGAATGAACCCCACGCCCTTCACGGCCTGGCCCACGTCGTCCGTGATGGTGAGCCGTGCACCCGATTGGTCCTGCAGCCGGCGCGCAATGCTCGTGTACTCTTCGGCCGGCCAGAGCTTGCGCGGTCCGCATAAGCGCACATCCATTCCCATCAGGCAGCCGACGATCATCAGGGAATGCGCCATGTTGTTGCGCGTGTCACCGAGGTAGGCGTAGCTGATTGCAGAAAGCGGTGTGTCGCTGTGCTCGCGCATGGTCATCACGTCTGCCAGCATCTGCGTCGGATGGAACGCGTCCGTGAGTCCGTTGAACACCGGCACGCCGGCGTATTTCGCGAGGATCTCGACGCCGCTCTGACTCGCGCCCCGGTATTCGATGGCGTCGTACATGCGGCCCAGCACGCGCGCAGTGTCCTTGAACGATTCCTTGTGCCCGATCTGCGAGCCTGCCGGATCGAGGTAGGTGACATTGGCGCCCTGGTCGTAGCAGGCCACTTCGAATGAACAGCGTGTACGCGTCGAAGTCTTCTCGAAGATCAGGCAGATCTCCTTGCCATCAAGATGCTTCTGCTCCGTGCCGGCGTATTTCGCACGCTTGAGGTCGCGCGCCAGATCGAGGAGGTACCGAAACTCGCGCGGCGTGTATTCCTGCACCGTCAGCAGCGACCGGTTGCGCAAATTGAAACCCATCGTTCTCTCCTGAGATCAGTAAGCGGGATCGCGCGAGATCGGGCACGTCATGCAATGCGCGCCGCCGCGCCCGCGTCCCAGCTCCGCGCCGCGCACGGTGATCACCTCCACGCCGGCTTTGCGCAGGAGCGTGTTCGTGTGCACGTTGCGGTCGTATCCGACGACGACACCGGGCGCGAGCGCGAACACATTGTTGCCGTCGTCCCATTGCTCCCGCTGCGCCGTCCACTCACAGCCGCCCGTCTCGACGACGCGCAGCCGTCGCAAGCCGAGCGCATTCTTGACGACATCGAGGATGTGTCCGCTGTCGGGGTGGACCTCCAGGCCGCCTTTGTCAGTCGGCCGTATGCTGTAGCAACGCACCTGGTCCGCTACGTCGGGATAGGACGTGCATAGGTCGCGATCGCAGAAGGTGAAGACCGTGTCGAGGTGCATGGCCGCGCGACTCTTCGGCAGCAGGCAGGCGATGACGCGTTCCGCCGCCTCACTTTTGAACAACTCCGCGGCAACCTGCGCAACGGCCTGGCGTGACGTGCGCTCGCCCATGCCGATGAGCACGACGCCCTTGCCAATCGGCATGACATCACCGCCTTCGAGCGTGGCGGCACCGAAGCCGGTGTCGCTATCGCCCCACCAGAACCGGACGTTCGCGTCTGCGAACAGCGGATGGAACTTGTAGACCGCACGTTGCAGGAGTGTCTCGGGCTTGCGCGCAGGCCAGTACATCGGGTTGCAGGTGACGCCGTCGAAAATCCAGGACGACGGGTCCCGCTGAAAGAGTGTGTTGGGAATGGGCGGGACGATGAATTCGGTGGCGTCGTACGCCTCGCGCAGCATCTTCGAGTGCTCCGACTTCGGCACGTCGAGAATGGCGATGCCGCCGATCAGGTGCTCTGCCAGCTTCTCCGGCGGCAGCTCGTCGAGCCACGGTCGCAGGAACGGCACCGCGAAACGGCCGACGTCATTCTCCGTGATCAGCCTGTCGAGGACCCACGCCCGGGCGGCGGGGATTGCCAGCGCCTCCGCGAGCAAGTCGTGCAGCTCGAACACTTCCACGCCACGCTGGCGCATCTTGTGCACGAAGTCGTGATGATCCGTCTGCGCTTCGTGCACCCAGAGGATCTCGTCGAACAGCAGGCTCGACGCGTTGTTGGGCGTGAGCCGCTGATGTGCGAGGCCCGGCCTGCAAACCATCACTTGCCGGAGGGTGCCGACTTCGCTGTGAACTCCGAACATACGTTCATCTCCGCATAACGCACGAATCGAGTGCGATGCTTGATCCGGTAGCCGAGCCAGATCGCCAGGAACAGGGGCAGGGTGATGTACGTGGCCGCAAGCCCGGACCAGTTGATCGTGCCACCGATGAATGCCTGATAGTTCTGGCCGAGCACCACGAACAGGCACAGGGCGAAGGCAAACAGCGGACCGAATGGGAACCACCGCGCGCGATAGGGCAGCACATCGAGGCTTCTGCCCTGCGCGGCCATGCCCTTGCGGAATCGATAGTGGCAGATCGCGATGCCGAGCCAGGCAATGAAGCCGCACATGCTCGAGGTGTTCAGGAGCCACGTGTAGACGGTGCGCTCGCCAAACACCGAAGACAGAAAGCACAGCGCCCCGACGAGCGTGGTGACGTAGAGCGCATTGATTGGAATGCCGCCGGCGGACAGACGGCGAAACATGCGCGGCGCCTTGCCTTCGAGGGCCATGGAATAAAGCATGCGGGTCGATGCGTACATGCCGGAGTTGCCCGCCGAGAGCACGGCGGTGAGCACCACCAGATTCATCAGTGCCGCCGCGGCCGGAATGCCAACCTGCGCGAACAGCAACGTGAACGGCGATTGGGCGACGTCGGCGGTGTCGTTCTCGAGCAGGTGGGGGTCCGTGTACGGAATCATCAGGCCGATGATGAGAATCGCCAGGATGTAGAAGAGCACGATGCGCCAGAACACCTGCTTGATCGCCTTCGGAATGGAGCGCCCGGGATTCTCGGATTCGCCGGCCGCAATGCCCACGAGCTCCGTGCCCTGAAAAGAGAACCCTGCGATGAGGGCGACGCCAACCATGGCGGCCATGCCGCCCACGAAAGGTGCATCGCCCACGAACAGATTGCTGAATCCGGGTGAGGGCTGGCTGCTGATCCCGAGCAGCGTGAACACGCCGAACAGGACGGAAGCGCCGACGCCGATGAACACCACGACGGCCACTACCTTGATGAGCGCGAACCAGAACTCGCTCTCGCCGAAGCCCTTCGCGGACAACGCGTTCAGCGCGAACATGAGCGCGAGGAACGACGCGCTCCACACGATCCCCGGCGTATCCGGGAACCAGTAACTCATCACGATGCCGGCGGCGGCGAGCTCCGAGGCGATGGTGACGGCCCAGTTGTACCAGTAGTTCCAGCCCAGCGCGAAGCCAAAGGCCTCATCGACGAAGCGGCTGCCGTACGTGGAGAAAGAGCCGGACACCGGAATGTACGCCGCCATCTCGCCGAGGCTGGTCATCAGGAAGTACACCATGAGCCCGATGACCGAGTAGGCGAGCAGCGCGCCGCCGGGGCCCGCGCTCGCAACGGAAGCACCCGAGGCGATGAACAGGCCCGTGCCGATCGAGCCGCCGATCGCGATCATCGTCAGGTGCCGGGGTTTGAGGACGCGATGCAGCCCATGATCAGCGGAGGCAGTGCTCTCCTGGCGCATACCGATGCCGGGGGGAGGCACCAGATCGACCTGCGTGTGAGGAAGCGTGGGCTGCCCGTTATTCGTGCTCATGGCCTGCAATCGCGCCCTCAAGTGCCGTGCGCGCAAAGTTCCGCGCGTGCCGGTCCGTGAACAATTGGCCCTAGGGACAATGGCAGCGCCTGTCTGCGGCGGAACAAGGTCCGGCGCATGAAAAAATCGCGCAAGGAGCTCGGCACGATCCAGGTGTTGCTGAAGCGCCTGAACGAGGAGCGCTTGCCGCAGGCGCTGGAGCTGAAAGACAAGGTGGATGGCGGCGCATGTCTCAACGACTACGAGATGCGTTTTCTGGCGCAGGTCTTCGAAGATGCCGGAGCCGCGCGGCGCCTGTCGGCGAAACACCCGGAGTTTCAGCCGCTGCTCGCCCGGCTTGCCTCTCTGTACAGCGAGATCACGCGACAGGCCCTCGAGAACGAACGCAAGTCTGTGGAAGTTACTGCAGACCTACCTGTTCCACGACCCCCGGCGAGCGACCCGTAGCGACGGTGTTGATGCGTGTGAGTGCGCCCGTGGTTGAATCGATGGCGTACGCAGAGACGGTGTCCGAAGCCGAATTCGAGCAGTAGAGGAATCTGCCCGAGACATCGATCGACACCGCCGTGGGCGCGAGTCCCGCCGGAAACGGCGAACCGGGCACCTTCGTCAGCGCGCCCGTGTCCTGATCGATTGAAAATCCCTGAATCGAGTTGGACCTCTGGTTGGCGACGAAAAAGAATCTGCCGGAAGGATCGATGCTCCCCGGCGTGGCAGCGCCGCCGTTGCTTGCAAAAGGAGAGCCGAGGACGGGCGCGAGGAATCCGGTCCCTGCGTCCATCGCAAACGCCGTGATGTCCGACGCATCCGACCCGTTCGAATTCGTCGTGTAGACGAAGCTCTTGAATGGATGAACGGCGACACTGACGGGTATGGTCCCGACGCCGGTGGCGAAAGGCGAGCCCGCGACTGCGGTGAGCGTGCCGTTGACCGCGTCGACTGCGAACACGGCAACGGAGCCACGCGCGTTGCCGAAGTTCGAATTTGGCGCAAGCAAAAAGCCGCCGCTCCGTTGCAGCACAGCCATCGTGGGTACACGCCCACCCGTTGAGTACGCGCCGAGAAACGTGAGCACCCCGGAGGGTGTGTGGATCGAATAGGCGGAGATTCCGCCGGCTGCCATGCCGCTGAATGCGTCATGGGGCACATACAGCACGGTGCCTGCGGCGTTGAGCGTACCGAATGCCAGCCCGACACCGGCTGTGACAGGCATGCCTGGAATCTGTGTCAGGTCTCCCAGGTCATCGATCGTTCCGCCATCGAGCTGACCGGCGGTCGCTCCGATGTAAACGAACGTGCCTGTGCGATGAACCAGGGGCTTGCCGAGGTCCAAAGCGCCGCTGGCGGGCGTGGTGTTGGTGATGTCGAAAGGCGAGTGCGGCGCCTGGGCCAACGCGCCCGTGGGCGGATCGATCGAATACGTCGAGAGTCGCGGCGTCGTCGTGGGCGACCCCTTGTTCGCTACATACAGAGTCCTGCCGTTGCGGTCCGCGCTGACGAACACTGGCGAACGATCGGCGGGAAAGGGCGAGCCCGCGATTGCAGTGAGTTGCCCATTTCGCGCATCGATCGTGTACCCGCTGACGTCATTCGAATCGAGATTCGCAACATAGAGAAAGCGACCCACCTGCGTCGTGCAGGAAATCTCGACGGAAGTGACGTCCGCATTCCCTACGGTTCCGCTGCCATGGGTCACGGAGCAGCTCTGCGCGGGACCGATGCCTGGCTGCGATTTGACGGTGACGGAGTAGGTGCTGCCGCTTGCGAGCGGCGTCGGAAAAGTGAACTCGCCGGGGATCGGGACAGGCAAATCGTCCGTACCGTTGTTCTGCAGTACCAGTCCGGCGCTGGTCAATCCGCTGACTACGCCGCCGACTGTGAATTTGTCAGGCGCACTGTCGTCACTGGCGAAAACGGATTTGTCACTACTGCTGCACGCGGTGAGTCCCACCGCACCGAGCAACAAGAGTTTTGACGCGACGGTCGTCATGGCGAAACCTGCCCGGCGGCAGTTTCGCGTTGGCTGCAAGGGCGAACAACGTGTCCCAACGTCCAATATCGCGACCGAGCGCGCCCGTCCTAGTGTCCGCGCCCTATGAAACGTATCGCCGCGCTCTGCATCCTCGTCGGACTCGCCACGGTCGCTTCGGCCGATGAGAAGACGGGACTCTACGTCGGACTCGGCCTAGGGCAGTTCGACGTCAACGCCGAAGACATCGACGATCTCGGCCCGATCGTCCAGGAGTTCGACAGCAACGCCACGACCTTCAAGGTCTTCGGCGGCTGGCGCTTCAATCCGTACCTGTCGCTCGAGCTGGACTACCTCGATCTCGGCAGCCCGGATGAAGACCTGCAGGGAGTCAGGGTCGAGACCGACATCAGCGGCGTGGCGCCGTACATCGTCGGCAGCCTGCCGATCGGACCGATCGAGGTCTTCGCGAAAGTGGGCTACCTGTTCTATGACCTCGACGTCGATGCGAACGGGCAGGAAGTCGCGTCCGCTTCCGGCAGCCAGGACGATTTCATCTACGGGGCGGGTGCCGGCATCGTGCTCTTCAAGAAGCTCGAGGCACGCCTGGAATACGAGTATCTCGACGCGTCCGAGACCATCGACGACGGCGACGCATTGTGGCTCACCGCCCTGTGGCGGTTCTGATTCGAAGGGAGAAATCATGCGCAGTGTCTTTCGTTCCACCGCGGTTGCGCTCGTTCTGCTCATGGCGGCCGTCGCGGCCCATGCACAGAACCCGCAGGCATGCCAGAACGCGCAATTCAGCGCCGAAGTGCTGGCCCGCTTCCCGGGCGCACCGAAGTCCTGCCTCGATGTCATCAGCCGCGACGGTCAGCAGTACGCCGTCTTCAAGGCGCACCTCGAGAGCGTGCAGGGAAACCGGATACAGGTGCGCGTGAAGAACGCGGACGGCACGCGCGGCGAGCGCAAGACGATCGAAACGAAGCCGGGCCGCAAGGTGCTGATCGATGGCAAGTCGTATCCCGTCAGCGATCTGGCGCCGGATCAGGAGATCACGGCGTATGTGCGGGTCGACCGGCCGGTCATGGCGCTCGCGCCGGCGGCCGATGCGGAACCGCTCGATGAGGTGCCGATCATGGGGCCGGAGCAGGAGAGCCGTCCGGTTCACCTGTCGAGTGCGGACACTCCCGTCATGCCCCACACGGCGAGCCCCCTGCGCCTCATTGCGCTGACGGGACTCTCGTGCCTCGGCATTGCATTGCTGCTGGCCGCGAATCGGAGGAGGAACGGATGAACACATGCAAAAGCATCGCCCTGGCCCTCATTGCAGTGGGCGTTCTGGCCGACGCCGCTGACAAAAAGCCGGTGAGCCGCACGGAGCAGGTGCAGGTCTCTGCAACGGTGGAGTCGATCGATCATGCCCAGCGCACGGCGGTGCTCAAGGGGGAGTCGGGCGAGCAGGTCGTCATCGTCGCGGGCCCCGAGATCCGTAACTTCGACCAGGTGAAAAAGGGCGATCGCGTCATGCTCACGTATCTCGTGGGTCTCGCCGCGCAGGTGAAGCCGCGAGGAACTCCGCTGTCCGCGCCGGTAGACGCAACGACCGAGAAACGCAGCCCGCCTGGACAGAATCCATCCGCGTCCGTCGGACGCACCGTGTTCACGACGATCAAGATCGACTCGGTCGATACGTCGTTCAACACGGTCACGTTCAAGCGTTCCGACGGCATCACGCGCACGATCGGCGTGGACGACCCGGAAGCCCAGCGCTTCATCCGTACGCTGAAACCGGGTGACACAGTGGAGATTGCCTACACCGAAGCGATGGCCGTGAGCCTGGAGCCCACCGCCGCGAAGTAAAAAACATCCGGGGGGTCGATGAAGACAACGACGCCGCACATCGATGCGGCCGCGAGCAGCGTGCCGCCGGCTGAGGCGCGAGAAACGGAGGATGAGTTGCGCGCCCTGTTGAAACGCAAGGAGGAGTTTCTCGCCACGCTCCTTCACGAGCTGCGCAATCCACTCGCGCCCATCGCCAGTGCGCTGGAGATGCTCGGCCGGCAGCCGCACGATGCGCAGTCCGTGGCCCGCGCTCGCGGCATCATCCAGCGCCAGATCCGCCAGATCACGCGGCTCGTCGACGATCTGTTCGACGTCTCACGCCGCAAGCGAGAAGACATGGACACACGCTGCGCGCCGCTCGATATCGCGGATGTCATTCCCGTCGCGATCGAAGCCGCGCAGCCGCTGATCGATCTGCGCAACCACACTCTCACGGCGACCATCGTGCCGAAGCGCTTCGTCGTGCGTGCCGATGCCACCCGGCTCACGCAGGTGCTGACCAACCTGCTCATCAATGCGGCCAAGTACACACCACCGGCTGGCCACATCTCCGTCATAACGGAGGGGACAGACAAGGACGTGCTCGTGCACGTGCGCGACAGCGGCGTCGGCATCGCGCCCGAGCACATCGGCAGGGTCTTCGAGCTGTTCGTACAGGCTTCGTCGCCGCCGGAACGGATGGGCGGCCTCGGCATCGGACTCGCGCTGGCGCGCGAGCTGATGCGCCTGCAGGGTGGGACGATCACAGTGCATAGCGAAGGCCTCGGGCGCGGCAGCGAGTTCACGATTTCACTGCCGCGGGCGGACGATGTAGTGCAATGAAGCCCCCGCGCATGTCGGCGGAGCGCGAACGGCTGCGTCAGGCGCGGGACCTCGGAGTGCCGTGGCGCAAGTGGGGACCGTACCTCAGCGACCGTCAGTGGGGAACCGTGCGCGAGGACCAGAGCCCGACCGGCGATGCGTGGCTCGGTTTCACGCACGAGGAGTCGCGTTCGCGCGCCTATCGCTGGGGAGAGGACGGGATTGCCGGCATCTGCGACGAGGAGATGCGACTGTGCTTCGCCCTCGCGTTGTGGAACGGGCGCGATGCCGTCCTGAAAGAGCGCTTGTTCGGTCTCGCCAATGGCGAGGGCAATCACGGCGAGGACGTCAAGGAATACTACTTCTATCTCGACAACGTGCCGAGCCACGCTTACATGCGGATGCTCTACAAGTATCCGCAGGCGGCGTTCCCCTATGCGGACGTGGTTCATGCCAACCGGGAGCGCGGGCGGCTCGATCTCGAATACGAGCTGATCGACACGGGCATCTTCGACGACGACCGCTACTTCGATGTATTCGTGGAGTACGCCAAGGAGTCGCCGGAAGAGATCCTGATCCGCATCACGCTGGACAACCGCGGACCCGAGCCGGCTCGGCTGCACGTGCTGCCGCACCTCTGGTTTCGCAATACGTGGTGGCGCGCACCGCATGTCGCGCGACCGACGCTCGAGGCTCTGCGGTCCCATCCGAAGGACGCGCTGGTCGTCGCCGCCTCCCATCTCGACCTCGGTGCGCGCTATCTCGTGTGCGAGCACGCGCAGGAGTTGCTGTTCACCGACAACGAAACGAACACGGATCGGCTGCTGGGCGAGCCCAATGCCAGTCCCTTCGTGAAGGACGGCATCAACGAATACATCGTGCACGGAGATCCGTTTGCGGTCGATCAGCGAGGGCAGGGCACGAAGTCCGCTGCACACTACGACCTCACGATTCCGGCCCGGGGCCGCCGCGTGATCCGTCTGCGCCTCGGGACAGCTACCGATCCCTCATTCGAACGATTCGATGCGACGTTCAACACACGCAAGCGTGAAGCCGACGACTTCTATGGGTCGCTGACGCCCGCGGGCGCCAGCGCAGATGTTGCGCTCGTCATCCGGCAGGCGTTCGCGGGGCTCCTGTGGGGCAAGCAGACCTATCACTACGACGTGCGGGCGTGGCTGAACGAATCGAACGGTCGGCATGCTGGCAACGGCGGGACGATCCGCAATCGCGACTGGTTCCACATGGTGGCGAGCGATGTGATTTCCATGCCCGACAAGTGGGAGTACCCGTGGTTCGCGGCGTGGGACCTGGCGTTTCACACGATCGCACTGGCCTTCGTGGATCCGGACTTCGCGTCGGACCAGCTCGAGCTCCTGCTGCGCGAACGCTATGCGCATCCGAACGGGCAGATTCCTGCCTACGAGTGGAATTTCGGAGACGTCAATCCGCCGGTACACGCGTGGGCCGCACTGTTCGTCTACCGCCTGCAGCGGGCGAGTCAGGGCGAGCGCGCACTGAAGACGCTGCAGCGCTCGTTTCACAAGCTGCTGCTGAACTTCACGTGGTGGGTCAATCGCAAGGACCGCACCGGGCGCAATGTGTTCGAAGGCGGCTTTCTCGGCCTGGACAACATCGGAGTGTTCGACCGGAGCGCGCCGCTTCCCGCCGGCGGCTACCTCGAAGAGGCCGATGGCACAGGCTGGATGGCGCTGTTCTCGCAGAACATGCTGGAGATGGCACTGGAGCTCGCCATCCACGATCCGGTGTACGAGGAGCTCGCCATCAAGTTCTACGAGCACTTCGTGTGGATCGCGGCCGCCATGGACCGGGTGGGCGATCACAGCGACGAAATGTGGGATGAGGAAGACGGCTTCTTCTACGACGTGCTGCGCTTCCCGGGCGGCAACGGGGCGCGGCTCAAGGTCCGCTCGATGGTCGGGCTCATACCGCTCTGTGCGAACACGGTGTATCCGGAAGAGGTATTCAAGAAGCTCCCGCGCTTCGTGGAGCGCGTCCGCTGGTACCACCGCGAGCGACGCGACCTCTTTCAGAACATCAGTCAACCGGATCGGCGCGGGGTCGGCGGGCGGCGGCTGCTGAGCGTGCTCGATGAGCGCAAGCTCCGGCTCGTTCTGCGACGGCTGCTGGACCCCGAGGAATTTCTCAGCGACTACGGCATCCGTTCGCTCTCCCGTCATCATCGCGATCACCCGTACGTCTTCAGGTCCGGCGTCGATCAGTACGAAGTGGCTTATCGCCCGGCGGAGTCGGACTCCGGCATGTTTGGCGGCAATTCCAACTGGCGCGGGCCGGTGTGGTTTCCAGTGAACGTCCTGCTGATCCGCGCGCTGCTGCAGCTCTTCAGTTTCTACGGAGACGCGTTCCGCATCGAGTGTCCGACCGGATCCGGGAAGTTCATGACGCTATTCGAGGTGAGTAACGAGATCACCAGACGGCTTGCCGCGATCTTCCTGCGCAACACCGACGGCCGGCGGCCGGTGTACGGCGGGACTCGGCTCTTTCAGGAAGACCCGCACTGGCGCGACCTCATCCTGTTCTACGAGTACTTCCATGGCGACAACGGCGCCGGGCTCGGTGCGAGCCATCAGACCGGCTGGACCGCGCTGGTGGCTCCGCTCCTGATCCTGCACGGCACGCTCTCGGCCGATGCCGTGCTCAGCGATCTCAGTTGCATCTTCCAGGATCTCGCCCGACGCGCCCGATGAGAGGGATGGTGAACGTGCTTGGAGAGTCTGATCGTCGCCCTCTGCATGTTGCTATTGGTGCTGATCGTCGTCGTAATCGTGCAATGGCGTCGCCGGCAGCGTGCCGATGCGGAATCGAACAGGCAGCGCCAGGAGCTCCAGCATCTCACACGAGTGGCCTTCATGGGCCAGCTCTCGGGCGCCCTGGCGCACGAGCTCACCCAGCCGCTCACGGCCATCCTCAGTAACGCGCAGGCCGCACAGCGCTTTCTCGCGAGCGATCGCGTCGACCTGCGTGAGGTGCGGGAGATTCTTCAGGACATCGTGGATGACGACCAGCGGGCGGGTGAGGTCATCCGTTGGGTGCGCACGCTCCTGAGGCGCGAGGAGATCCAGGTACAGCAGCTCGACGTGCCGCACCTGGTGAGCGAGGCGCTGAGCGTCACGCATAGCGACCTGGTCGTGAGGGGCGTGGACGTGATCTGCACGTTTGCGGATGACCTGCCGCAGGTGAGCGGCGATCGCGTTCAGATCCAGCAGGTGTTGTTGAATCTCGTACTGAACGCTGCGGAGGCGATGGCGGAGAACGCGCCGCGCGATCGTCGTCTCTATATCAGCGTGGTTCCGCAGGAGCGTGAGCTGAAAGTCTCGGTCACGGATTGTGGCTCGGGCATCGCGCCGGACCAGCTGGAACGGATCTTCGAGGCGTTCTATACGACCAAGCGCAACGGACTGGGGCTCGGTCTCGCCATCTGCCGTTCGATCGTTGCCGCCCATGGCGGCAGGCTCTGGGCCGCGAGCGACGGGAGCCGCGGCTCGACGTTCTACTTCACGCTGCCCGAAGCTCAGTACCGGAATCCGAATCCTAGTAGCAGGCCGCTCTGTTGAACGTCGTAAAGGAAGCCTGCGTGCCCGTAGTCCGTGTCCAGCACGCGATAGGCCATGTACGCTGCCCAGCGAACATTCCAGCGGTAGCCGCCGCCGGCTTCCAGGAGCCACACGAGATCCGAGCTGCCGGCACCGACATCGCCGCGCGCCCAGATCACCCAGTTCTGCGAGGCGAGCGGCGTCCACCGCGCGCCCACGAGTCCATCGAGCCATTCTTCCGAATGCCGCGCGCGTCCTGAAACAGGAGAGTCGAGTGTTCCCTCGACGATCTGGTAGCGCAGGCCGCCATAGACGGCGAGGGCAGGGTCGAATTCGTAGAGCAGCCCACCTTCGGCCATGGTCTGAACCGTTTTCAATGCTCCCGTCGCCACCTGATTGTTCGTTTCCATCCAGCTCGCTTCGCCGAACCAGCCGATCGGCGGCCGGCGCGCCGTGATGCGCATGGCGGCCCCGACATTCGCGAAGTCGACGAGGTCCTCGAACTTCGCGGACACATCGACCGGCGGGCCGTTGAAGCTCACGCGACCGTCGAGGCCGGCGGCCCAGAGGAAGGGTGATGCTTCGTAGCTCCAGGTCTCTGCATCAGCGCCGTGCGCCGCGCACGCGCCCAGGACCACAGTGCAACTCATCGCGACAGATGGAAGGTGGCGCACGCGGCCCTCCGGCATTCGCGCCGTACGGCGCAGCGCGCAGCCTTCTCTCTCGCGCACGATGCGCGAATTGGACCTAGGGCCAATTGAGGCGCATCGGGCTCGTCGCGAAAGTGCGCGCGTCATCGCCGCAACGGGGAAAGCCGTGATCAATCGAACAGTTCTGCCGGGTTGTGTGCTCGCGGTCGCGCTGCTCACGGGCTGCACGGATCTGAAGCCACTCGAGATGGAAGTCGCGAATCTGAAAGCGCAGGTGACGCGACTGCAGACCGAAGCGCAAACCGCGCGGCAATCCGCGGAACAGGCGCAGAGCACTGCCCAGTCCGCAACGCAGGCGGCGAGCGGCGCCCAGAGCATGGCCAACCAGGCCATGGCGGCCGCGCAGTCATCGCATTCCTGTTGCGACTCGACGAACGAGAAGATCGATCGCATGTTCAAGCGGTCGCTCACCAAGTGAGGTGACATGGGCGCCGCGGACGCGATCCGCGTTGCCATCGTCGGCAGCATGATGCTGCTGGTCTTCGCGGTTGGCCTGCGTTCGAAGCCGGCGGACGCACTGTACCTGTTGCGCAGGCCAGCACTGCTCGCGCGCTCGGTGCTCGCAATGAATCTGATCTATCCGGTCCTCGTGGGGCTGCTCGTAGCGGCGTTCGCCTTCAGGCCGGCAGTGGAGATCGGGCTCATCGGCCTGTCGGTGTCGCCGATTCTTCCGTTTCTGCCGCGCAAGCAGCTGACGCTCACGCGTAACGGGCAGTTCACGATCGGGCTGTTCGTGGCGACGGCGCTGCTGGCGCCACTGCTCGTTACAGGGACGATGTTGCTGATCGAGACGCTGGACATCGTCGAGCGGCACGTGCCTGCCGGGCGTGTCGCGTGGATCGTCACCGCGACCGTTCTTCTGCCGCTCACGGCCGGACTGCTGGTTCGCCGCTCGTGGCCAAGGGTCGCTGGAAGAATCCAGTCTGCGACGAGAATCGTGGCCGCTGCGATGCTACTTGCCGCACTCGTTCCTCTGTTGATCGTTCAGGGCCCGTCAATGTGGGCGTTGCTGGGTGACGGTACGCTGCTCGCGATCGTAGTGGCGACGCTGCTCGGTCTGGCCGTTGGGCACGCGATGGGCGGTCCGCAACCAGAAGACCGAAGTGTGCTGGCGCTCGCGACGGCTGCACGTCACCCCGCCGTGGCGGTGGCGGTTGGCGCGGCCAGCTTTCCCGAGCAGGACCTCATGCCCGCTGCCGTGCTGCTCGCGGTGCTCATGAGTTTTCTGGCGTCCGCACCATACGTTGCATGGAGAAAGCGGGTGTATCGCGAGCTGCGCGCCGCGTCCCGGCGCGCGTCGCTGAATCGCGCGCACTGAGATTGCACCAACGTCCAATTGCTGCTGGGCGCGGCGGGCGCGGATTCTGTGCCGCGCATTCTTGCAACGACTACGCGAAGGGATGTTCATGAACGCGATGCGAACGATCGCAGGGGTCGCTGTCGTGGTGGCAGGCGCGCTCCTGATGCAGGGCTGCGCCACCAAGCCGACCGTGCGCGCCGAGTACGACCAGGGAGTGGATTTCTCGAAGTATCACTCCTTCAACTTTGCTTCACCGTTGTCCACGGACAAGCAGGGATACTCCACACTCGTTACCCAGCAGTTGAAGTCCGCGGTGACTCACGAGATGCAACAGCGGGGGTACACGCTCGACTCCACGCCGGATCTGCTCGTGAACTTCTCGGGGCGGCTCGAGGACAAGCAGAGCATCGAGTCCACGCCAACGGCCTACTATGGCTATCGGTACTACGGCGCGTGGCCGGGCTATTCGATGGGGAGCGACGTGTACACGGTGAACTACACGCAGGGCACGCTCAACGTCGACCTGATCGATGCGAAGAGCATGCAGATGGTGTGGGAGGGCGTGACCGTCGGCGAGGTCACGAAGAAGCATCTGAAGAATCGCGAAGAGGCGATCAACAAGGCGGTGGGCAACGTCTTCGCGAAGTATCCGTTCCAGGCGGGTAATGCACAGCCTATCGAGGTCGCTACGAAGTAGGGGTGCGCGCTTGCCGCTCGTTTCGCTGCGGGTTGTGACAATGCTCGTCGCGATTGTGATGGCGGCGGGCTGCAACCGCGCAACGCCTGCTGTACCGGCGCCGGCTGTTACGCAGGCATCCTGGGAGCCCACTGCGCTGGAGGAGCTGCTGGCGCCGATCGCTCTCTATCCCGACGTGCTGCTCGGCCAGATTCTTGCCGCGTCGGTGAATGCACAGGAAGTGCTCGATGGTGGCAACTGGCTGCTCGAGAACCAGAGCCTGAAGGGGGATGCGCTCGACTCGGCTGCGGTGAAGGCGGGGTTCGGGCCGGCGATGCGCGCGCTGTTTCAGTTTCCGACTGTCGTGGACATGATGTGCCAGCAGATCGACTGGACGCGGCAGCTCGGGGCTGCGTTCACCTCCGATCAGAAGGCTGTTCTCGACGCCGTGCAAAGGTTGCGCGCGCAGGCGGCTGCGGCGGGCACGCTGAAATCGTCGCCTCAGCAGACGGTGGTGCAGAAGAAGGAGGGCGACACGGTTGTCGTTGAGGTAAAGCCTGCCAATCCGCAGGTTGTGTACGTGCCCCAGTACGATCCGCAGGTTGTGTATGCGCCTCCGCCGGCGAAAGTCGATGACCCGGACACGGTGAGTACGGATGCGGCCGTTGGCGGAGCGCTGCTCGCGTTCGGTGTCGGCGTGATACTGGGAAATGCGCTCGATGACGATGACTATTGCTATCCGCACTGGGGGGCCGGCGCTGTGTATTACGGCCCGCGGCCGTTCTATCCACCGGCGTATGTGTACCGGCCGATCTACAGACCGGGGCACTACCCGGCACACCGGTACAACAACGTGAACGTGAATCGCAATGTCATCGTGAACAACGACAACTACTTCAATCGCTTCAAGAACGACCAGAACCTGCGAAACCAACAGCCCACACCGAAGCAACGTGACAGTTGGAAGGGGCAATCCAACTATGCAGGTGCACGCAACACACGTACCGATCAAAGAGTGAGTACTCCGGTGGCTCAGCCACGGAGCGACGTACCTCGCGCAAGCACTACGCAACGCGCTGATACTCCTCAGCGAGTGGATCGCGGTTATGGCGGCTCCACGGCGAGCGGTACGCGGGCGAGCAGCACGCAGTACGGCGGCACGCGAGACAGCGCGCTGGCGGGCGCGAGTCGGGCTGAGGGCGCTTCGTTCGATCGGGCGGCGAGCGCGCGCGGCCGTGCCAGCACGGGCGGTCGGGCGATGGGCGGCGGCCGGCGCCGCTAGGGAACTGGCGTGAACCGGTTGTGCATACTCGCGTTGGTGGCGATCGTCGTAGCGACGATGAGTGCATGCGCCGGAGACGAATCAGGACAGACATCGTTCGAGACGCCTGAGGCTGCGGCGAACGAATTGATCTTGGCAATTGGGCGCGACGACGACGCGGCGCTTCGACAGGTCCTTGGGCCGGACACCGACAGCCTCATCTCTTCTGGCGATGATGTGGCCGACCGGAATCTCCGCAAGGAATTCATTGCGCGTTACCGCGCACGGCATGAGTGGGCGGCCGGCGGCCCTGACGACCTGGTGCTTCAGGTCGGAGTGGATCTATGGCCGCTGCCGATTCCACTCATTCGTGAGCAAGGCCGCTGGCGCTTCGACGGCGCAGCGGGCGCAAGCGAACTGCTCTCACGCCGCATCGGCGCCAACGAGCTCCACACCATCGATGTCATGCGCGGCTTCGTCGTCGCGCAAACCGAATATGCCAGCTCACACGACGGCGCCTATGCACGCCAGTTGCGCAGCGACCCTGGCAAGCGCAACGGACTCTACTGGGACACCAAACCCGGCGACCCGCCCAGCCCCGCAGGCCCGTTGCTCGCTTCCGCGGCCGCCGAAGGCTACGTAAAGGAAAGCAGTGAACGCGTTCCCTATCACGGCTACTACTTCAGATCGCTCCACTCGCCAGGAGGATTCGCCCTCATCGCATGGCCCGCCAGCTACGCCGAAAGCGGCGTCATGACCTTCGTAGTCAGCCAGGACGGCGTCGTGTGGCAAAAGGACCTGGGCGAGGAGACCCCGCAACTGGCGGTGCAGATTCGTGAGTACCACCCGGACGCCGAGTGGATACCGATTCCGCCCGAGGACACCCGTCACTTCTCGACACGATAACGAAGCCCCGCCCGCTGATCCTCCGGCGCCTGATCCGCTTCAACGGACCAGTGCTCCGAAAACTTATAGCGCAGAGTCATCGTATGCCCAGGCTCGAACAGCCCAATGCCATAACTCACGAACAGCCGCGGCGACAGATATTTCCCCAACGTGAGCGCGCTACCAAGCTCCGCATTCTGCTCGACACCAGCAGAGTCGATGCCAAATCGCGAAGCGACCCGTCGCGCAATCTTGTCTGTGACCATTCCCCCGAGCGACTTCCCCGCTGAATCGGCGAGCGTGTTTTCCTCTTCCCGCAGATCGTCCAGCGGCTTGCCGGACACGAGATAGGAAAGCGCATCGGTCGAGGACATCGCAGGTTCCGCCGAAACATTCAGCAACGGACGCCGTGCCGTCCCCGAGACATGAAGCCTCGCGGTCACCTCCTGCACTCGTCGGACCGCGATGATGTCCAGTTCCGGGTTGTCGATGGAGCTGCTCGCAAACTGCAGCTTGCCCCGCTCAATCGTGAGCTTGCGTCCGTAAGCATCATAGGTGCCGGTAAGGCGCAGCTCACCCGACGCCACAGTGGCGGCGCCGGGCTGCTCCGACACCCGCAGCTCACCCGTCACATGCGCATCGAGCCCGAAACCCACGAGCTTTACGTCATCGCCGAGAACCAGCAGGACGTCTGCTTTCAGCGCTTCTCCACGCTCCGCCTCCTTCTGCTCGCGGTCGACGACCACCACGTCCGGCGAGGCGCGGTGCCCGCCACTGCGGGTCACCTTGCTCACATCCACACTTGCTTTCGGAATTTCCAGCGTTCCCGTCAGGGCAAGATCACTCGTCGGTCCGTCGAGCTTCAATTGGGGCGAGGCGACGACGCGAGCCCCCGGAATGTCCGCCGCGAGTACATCGCGCCCTTGCACGGAGAGATGAAGCACGGAGGTCGCACTCGATCCGTCGACTTGCAACACACCGTCGCCAGATGAGACCTTGCCCGAGAAGGTCGTCTCGTCCTCTTTCAGGAGCACTGACACTGAAGCATCCCGGAGCTTCAGGCCCAGCACGGGCAGCTCACTCTCTGCGCCTTCACCAAGTGCGAAGTGCGTGATCTCCAGTTTCCCGTCCTTGTAACTCCCGGCGAGCTGCGCCTGATCGATGCTGATGACGCGCGTTCCGATCTTCACCGATCCGCGACGCAAGGTCACACGTTCCAGCTCGACATCGAAAGGTGGCGATGATTTCGGTTTGGCGGCTTTCTCATCCGTTGCACCACCCTTCAGCCCCAGCACGAGCCCCTCGACGGTTGCCTCGCGCACGTGGAGTCGTCCGCGCGGGAGCTTGCTGAGCTCGAAAGAAACCGTCGCGCGCTCCAGTGTGAGCTCGATGCCAGCGGCGCTGTCCGTGTACTGCAAGCCGGTCACGGTCACAGCGTCTCCGAGCACGCCCTGCACGCCGCCGATGCTCAGATCTCCTGGCACGACATTCGGAGCAATCGCCGCCGCCGCATGCGCGCCGCCGTGCGTGTAGACCAGCCACCCCGCGAACAACAGCACGAGGAACAACAGCGACACCAGAGTCACCAGCACCCGACGAATGAACCAGCGCATGCTTCTCACAGGTCCGGCCCGATGGTCAGATGCACTCGCCAGGACTTCTTCAGCTCAGTTTCGACGGGCACAGCGACGTCTAGGCGCACCACGCCGACCGGAGACTTCCAGCGCGCGCCCAGTCCCGCGCCGATGTTCCAGTCGAAGTCGTCGCTGAGAAAAGCATCGCCGGCATCGACGAACACCGCCGCGCCCCACTTCCGGTCGAAGTACCGCTCGTACTCGGTGCTCACCACACCGAGAAACGTGCCGCCGATGACGTCGCCGGCATCGTTGCTGCTGCCAATGGCTTCGTAGTCGAAGCCGCGAATCGAGCGATCTCCGCCGGCAAAGAAGCGCAATTCGGGCGGCAATTCATCGAAGTCATCGACCCCCATTGCCGCCAGGTTCCCGCGCAGGATCAGGCGCTGGCGCGCGCCGGGAGACCATATCCACTTGCCACGTGTTTCGAGCGCCGCGAACCGCGTGCGTGAGATGACATTGGACGGAGCCACTCTGAGAGCCGACATCAGCGAGTGTCCCTCATGCGGGAATGCCGGATCGTCGGAGACAGTCCGCGTCAGCACGGCTTCCGCGTACAGCTCGTCCGAGTTGCCCTGCTCGCTCCCGATCTCGAAATCGCCGCCGATCATCTGGATACCGAGGGTGCGCGTGTATCTGGGCCACTTGCGCGTTTCGTTGATGGCCAGCTTGGTGGTGTTCTCCTGCGTGGAGTCCGTGGTCTCGTCGCGATAGGTGATACCGAAAGTCAGCGCACGCTCATGGGCGCCGGCAAACGGAATCCGGTAGCCGAGCGAGGCGGCCTGCAACCGTTCGGCGTAATCGCCCTCGGCCTGAAATTTGTGCCCGGACGTGTTGAGCCAGCGGCGCTGATAAGTGAGGTTGACGCCTGCGCCGGTATCCGTGCTGACGTAGATGCCGCCCCCGTAGATGTCGCGCTTCGCGGGCGCCAGCTCCACGTCCACCGGGACGCGTCCGTCCTGCGCTTCTGCGAGTCGAGGCAGGACTCGGGTGGTCGCAAAGTAGTCCGCGTTGTTGAGGCGCCGCTGGAACTCGAACAGCTTGTCCGCGGAATAGTCCTCGCCCTCGGTCCACGGGACCATGCGAGCAAGCAGGGCGGCCGAGAAGCGCGTGGCAGGAAAGCGCGCGGGACCGAAGCGATAACGCAAGCCGCAATCCCAGCTGAGGTCGATCGTCGCGGTTCGCGTGGCCGTGGTCACAGCGACTCGATGATCCCGAATGCGCGCCGACAGATAGCCGGCATTGGCGAGCGCATTGGAGACCGCAGCCTTGCTGTACTCGTACTCGTCGTGCCTGAGCGGTGCGCCGGACTTCGGAACGAAGTCGGCAAGCGCACGCGCCACCGCGGGAATGCGCGCCGCGTCGTCCGAAACACTCACGCGAACTTCGGTGACCCGCACGGGCTCGCCCGGATCGACCTGGAATTCGGCGTGGAGCTGCCCACCGTGCGATTCGAGACGGTGCGTGACGGTGGCGCCGTAGTACCCGAATGGCTCGAGCGCCTCGCGGATCTGCGTATCGCCTGAAACGAGCAGTTGCTGTACGCGGGATTCAGTGACATCCCGCTCCAGATACTGAGCCAGCGTCAGCCGCGCCCGCACGGACTTCTCGACCTCCGAGGAAAGTCCCGTGATCTGCAGCACGAGTGTCCCGCTCACCGCAGGTGTCGACATCAGCATCGCGAAGACCAACCACCCGAGTGGGTAGTGCATGCCCGGCAGGTTCTATAGGAAGGACGCGGGCGCCGACATGGTACCAAAGGGAACTTGAACGCCACTCCGGCAATCGTGAGGCTGCAGCCATGCGGGGTTCCCTGCTCGACAGTGTTGCGAACGTCCTGGCGATCATCGTCCTGATCCTCGTCCCGGTCGCGGGCATCGCGGTTTTCTGGATCGTGCACGTGCTGCCGGAGAAGATCGCCGAGAAGCGCCACCACCCGCAGAAGGACGCGATCAAGGTGTTGTGCCTGCTGTCGCTGGTATTCGGCGGGATGTTGTGGCCGCTGGCGTGGCTGTGGGCCTTCTCCAAACCTGTGTTCCATCAGCTCGCCTACGGTCGCGACAAGCACGACGACTACTACCTCGAGCACGAAAAGCAGGGCGCGAACGGGGAGCAGGCACGGACGCTCGAACGCGTCGACGAGTCGTAGCAGTGGAAGTTCTGATTCTGTCGGTGTACGGATTCATCGTCTGGCTGATCTTCATCAAGCTGAAGTGGCTGCCGTGGAACACGCAGACTCAAGTCACCGTGGTGGTCATCCCCATTGTCGGTCTCACGGCGCTCATTCTCACGTTGAACGTCGTCGCGCCATCGTCCGCCGACGTGCGCGTGATCAAGTACGTGGTGCAGGTGATACCGCAGGTACGGGGTCGCGTCATCGACGTGCCCGTGGAGCCTAATCGGCAGGTAACGAAAGGCACCATCCTGTTCCGGATCGATCCCACGCCATTCGAGATCGAGGTGGAAGTGCTCGAAGCGCAGCTCTCGGCGACGGAGGGCTCCGTACGCATGCTCGACGAGGAACTGCGCGCTGCTACCGGTCGCACGGAGGCCGTGCGCGCAAAGCTGAAACTCGCCCAGATGCGCGTCAAGCAGAACACGGAGCTGGCAAGCACTGGGGCGGGGGACCGCTTCGCGCTGGAGCAGGCGGTGGCCAATGAGCAGGAGCTGCTAGCCGAATTGCGTGCGAGCGTCGCCGCGGAGGCGCAAGTCCGCGCGCACCTCGGCGCAACCGTGGGTGACGATCAAGCGGAGATCGCTCACATCAAGGCGCAGCTTGCGCGTGCGCGCTGGGAGCTGTCGCAGACCGTGTTCTACGCGCCCGCCGACGGCACGGTGATCAATCTGCAATTGCGCCCCGGGCAGCTTGCTACCGCGCTCGGCCAGTTGCCGGTGATGACATTCGTCGAGAACGATTTCCAGGTGATTGCGCTCTTCAGCCAGAACGAGCTGCATCAGGTGGAGCCGGGCGACGAGGCGGAGATTGCCCTGGAGACTTATCCTGGCCGCATCATCAAGGCCGAAGTGGATTCGGTGGTCTGGGCGCAGGGACAAGGGCAGGTGCCGATGAGCCCGACGGTGCCGCAGACTGGCGCCGCGCCTTTGCCACCGGGACGCTTCGCCGTTCGCCTGCGGATCGCGGAGCGTGATCGCAATCTCTTTCTCGCGGCCGGCGCAGCCGGGCACGGCGCGATCTATACGCAGCACGGACACCACATACACATCATTCGCAAGGTGGTTCTGCGCGTCGGCGCGTACCTGGATTATCTCATTCTGAAGTTGCACTGAGATGCGTGCGCTCCGGTGGCTCCCCGGTGTCGGTCTCATCTTCTGCGTGTCGGCATGCGTGCTCGAGCCCGAGCCAAATCGGGAGCAGGTGCAGGCGCAGATGCTCGCCAATGCAGCTATTCCGGCGGCATGGAAGGAACGAGGCACGACGTCCGCGACCGTTGAGAATGACTGGCTGGCGAAGTTCAACGACGCGCAGCTGCAGGCGCTCGTCGTGGAGGCTCTCGAGTTCAACGCAGATCTGAAGATGGCGTCTGCACGTGTAGAGGAAGCCGCGGCATACGTGAGCGTCGCACGCGGCAAGCTCTGGCCCGCGGTCAGCGCGCTGGGTCGCGGTGGAATAGAGCAGTCGAGCGACGATGCGGGCCTGCAGGGCGGGGTCGTAAGCGTCTCATGGGAGCTCGATCTGTGGGGCCGCGTTCGATATGGCGCGCGCAGCGCTGCGGACCAGCACTCAGCGTCGCAGGCGGACTACACGTTTGCGCGTCAGTCGTTGGCCGCACTCGTCGCGAAATCGTGGTTTCTGGCAACGGAAGCGTCCCTGCAGCGTGATCAGGCACGTGACATGGTCGTGGCGGCAACGACTCTTCTCGATCTCGCGCAAAACCGCGGGCGGGTCGGCATCGGTAGCGAATACGACGTTGCGCTCGCGCGCGTGAACCTCGACGGTTATCGCGATGGACTGGTGCAAGTGGACCTCTCCAGAGAGCAGGCATTGCGCGCGCTGGAAGCACTGCTAGGTCGCTATCCTTCTGCCGAGATTGCAGTAGCCGTCCGCCTACCCGCGCTTGCGTCGGCGGTGCCGGCTGGCTTGCCTTCCGAGTTGCTGGAGCGTCGCCCCGACATCATGGCCGCGGAACGACGCATCGGCGCTGCGTTCAACCGGACGCAGGAAGCGCGCATGGCACGCCTGCCGAGCATCTCTTTGACCGGCAGCGTCTCCGACCTGACGAGCGATCTGTTCGTTCTGCAGGAACGTGATCAGCCGCAATGGGGCGTGGGCGGCAAAGTGCTCGCACCGCTGTTCACCGGCGGCGCGCTGAAGGCGCAGGTGGCCGTCCGCACGGCCGAACAGAAGCAGGCTATCGCGGCCTATACGTCAACCGCGCTCAAGGCTTTCAACGATGTCGAGAACGCATTGTCGAGTGAGGCTGCGATGCGGACACGTGAGATGGTGTTGGTCGCGGCGGTGACCGAGGCGGGACGCGCCCTGCAGTTTGCTGAGGAACGCTATCGCGTGGGTTCCGGGGATTTGAGAGCGGTCCAGCAGCAGCAACTCTCACTGCACTCAGCACGCATGAATCTGCTGCGCGTCCAGAGCGAGCAGCGTGTCCAACGCGTGAATCTGCATCTCGCGCTCGGCGGCGATTTCGCGGCGCGCCCGTAGCGGACGGCTATTCTCGTTTCGCTGCCTTGCATTTGCCGAACACGATATAGGCGCCCTCGCGATCTGCGATCGACACGGTCAGCGCGCCGGTCGTGCGATTGATCAGCGCGCTCCACGCAAACAGCAGATCCGCTCCCTGCAGCACGAACGATTCCGTGTTCGTGCTCATCTGCGACACGTGCAGGAGCGAGCGCCGGTACGGCGAGTGGATCGTGCGGTTGGCGAAGTCGATCTCGAATACCGGCGCGATCTTCGTTTCGGGCTTGAGCGGACTGCACTGACTTCCGGTGGGCAGACAGTCGTGTCCGTGCTCCGCCTCGCACATGAGCCGTGAATTGCCGTCGAACCCTGCTGCATGGGCCATTGCCGCGAGCGAAAGGGCGAGCGCGCCCGCAACGTATCGATTCCGAGAAATCCGGTGCATGCCACTTCTCGCGTTGTCGTGTTGGGCTCACACGATGACGCGTGGGGTCGTTACTTCCATTGCACCTAAGGCCAATTGTCCGTTCAGCCTCGAACGCAGAGTTTAGCCGCGCAAAGGCAGGTGCCCAATGAGTGCGAGCCGACTCTCCAGTCTCCTGATAGTTTGCTGCATGACGGCCCTCGCTCAGGCGCAGGAAGCGGAGCGCACCACGGGCTTGCCGAAAAAGGGCGACTGGACGTTCAACTTCGATGCAGGCGCCGGCGCATTCGGTTTCGACAATTCTCTCTACACGGATCTGAAACCCGACCCTTCGGGAAACCTGAGCGACAACTGGGTTGAAACGTACATCAAGCCTGCGCTCTCGGCCGACATAGGTCTTCAGGGTGGCAGTGCGCTGTTTGGCAAGCTCAGCGCCGTGGGCGAGCGCACGTTTTCCGCTCCACCCACCCTGGTCGGCGAGAGCGCTTCATCCCTGCTGGCCGAGGACGCTTACCTCGGCTGGCGTTCCGGCACATCGATGGAGATCGGCGAAGACGCACTCGAGATCATGGCCGGTCGCGCGCCATACAAGATCGGGCACGGGTTCCTCCTCTGGGATGGCGCGTCGGACGGCGGCAGCCGCGGTGGTTTCTGGAGCGGCCCGCGCAAGGCCTGGGAGTTGGCGGGCATCGGGCGCTTCAAGGCGAAGGGCAACACGCTCGAAGCATTCTACGTGGATCGTGACGAGCTGGACGACAGCGATACGGACTCGAAGTTCTGGGGCGCGAACTACGAGCTGGCGCTGGGCGAAAACACGACCCTCGGCGTGAGCTACATCAAGGCGGAGTCGGGCACGCTTCCCCTGCGCGACGGCATGGACGTCTACGATGCCCGCGCGTTCACCGCGCCGTTGAATGCTTTGCCGGGTCTCTCGTTCGAGCTCGAGTACGCACAGGAAGAGAATGGAGACGCGTTGTCCGCCGCCGGTTGGACGGCGCAGGTTGCCTACACACTCGAAAAGGTCGGCTGGACGCCGCAGCTCTCGTATCGCTACGCCTTCTTCGAAGGCGACGATCCGGCCACGCCCGAGAGCGAAGCCTTCGATTCCCTGTATCCCGGCTTCTACGACTGGGGATCGTGGTGGCAGGGCGAGATCGTGGGCGAGTACTTCCTCAGCAACTCCAATCTCATTTCGCACCAGGTCCGTTTGCACCTGAAGCCGAGCGAATCGATCGGCGCCGGCCTGATCGGCTACCAGTTCACTCTCGATCAGCCAACGACATTCGCTCCCGGCGTCACCTCCGACGACTTCGCTGCGGAGATCGACGGCTACGTCGACTGGAAGATCAACGGCAATTTCACCGCCAGCTTCGTGCTGGCGTACGCCGAGCCGCACGAGGCGATCGAGCAGGGCTTCCAGCGCACGGACGCATTCACCTACGGCATGGTCTATCTCGCGTACGCGTTCTGATTGCCAGAGAGGCTGACACATGGAATTCGTGCAGGCATTCCCGATTGCCATCATCGACGAACAAAGGGGTGGCGAAGGCAGCGCGACCAGCCGCGGCATGCAACAGCTCGCCGCCGCTATCGAGCGCGAAGGCTTTCGCGTCGTGAAGGACGTCGGCTACGCGGATGCAGAGCGGCTCGCGAAGATCTTCAATACGGAGTCGTGCTGGGTGGTGTCCGTGGATGGCGTGGGCGAGGGGCCCGACGCGTGGAAGCACCTCGAGACCATGCTCGCCGAGAAGCGCCAGCGTAACGATCGGTTGCCGATTTTCCTGTTCGGAAACGAGCGGACGGCGGAGCGCGTGCCCGCCAGTGTGCTCCGGCATGCCAACGCGTTCATGCGTTTGTTCGAGGACTCACCCGAGTTTCTGGCGCGCACGATCTCGCGCTCGGCACAGCTCTACCTGCAGCGGCTCGCACCGCCGATGTTTCGCGCGCTGATGGCGTACACGTTCGCGGCGAGCTACTCGTGGCACACGCCGGGTCATGGCGGCGGCATCGCGTTCCGCAAGAGTCCCGTCGGACAGCTGTTCTATAGCTTCTTCGGCGAGAACACATTGCGCTCGGATATTTCGGTGTCGGTCGGCTCGCTCGGATCGCTGCTCGATCACACGGGCCCGATCGCGGAAGGCGAGCGTAACGCGGCGCGTATCTTCGGTGCCGATCACACGCTATTCGTGGTTGGCGGCACTTCCACGGCCAACAAGATCGTCTGGCACGGCATGGTCGGGCAGGGGGACCTGGTCCTGTGCGATCGCAATTGCCACAAGTCCATCCTGCATTCGCTCGTGATGACCGGCGCGACGCCGATCTACATGGTGCCCTCGCGCAACGGCCTCGGAATCATCGGGCCGATCGGGCGCGAGCAGTTCACCCCCGCATCGATCAAAGCCAGGGTCGCCGCCAACCCGCATGCGCGCGGGACGAACGGCAAGGTGCGACTCATGGTCATGACCAACTCGACGTACGACGGCCTTTGCTACAACGTCGACGCGATCAAGAAATCGCTGGACGATTCGGTCGAGGTACTGCATTTCGACGAAGCGTGGTACGCGTACGCGAACTTTCACGAGTTCTACGACGGCTTCCACGCGATTTCCTCCTCGCAGCCTGCTCGCGCGCGGAACGCCATCACGTTCGCCACCCACTCCACGCACAAGCTGCTCGCGGCGCTTTCGCAGGCTTCGATGCTCCACGTGCAGAACTCGCAGAAGAGCCAGCTCGACATGGCGCGCTTCAACGAGTCCTTCATGATGCACACATCGACGTCTCCACAGTACGGCATCATCGCGTCTTGCGACGTGGCTGCGGCGATGATGGAGCAGCCCGCTGGCCGCGCGCTCGTTCAGGAAACTCTCGATGAAGCGCTCGCGTTCCGGCGCGCGCTGAACAGCGCGGGCAAGCAGCTCGGCGGGTCCTGGTGGTTCCGCGTGTGGCAGCCGGACAAGATGGCCGAGGAGCCGGTGGCAGAGCGCGCGGCGTGGATCCTCAATCCCGGCGATCGGTGGCACGGTTTTGCCGAGCTGGCCGAAAACCACGTCCTCCTCGATCCGATCAAAGTCACGATCCGTGCGCCCGGCCTGACGCCGGACGGGAAGCTCGCCGCGGCGGGCGTGCCCGCGGCGGTGGTCACGAAGTTCCTGTCGAGCCGACGGATCGAGATCGAGAAGACGGGGCTCTATTCATTCCTCGTGCTGTTCTCGATGGGCGTGACCAAGGGCAAGTGGAGCACGCTCGTCACCGAGCTCATCAACTTCCGCGATTTGTACGAGGCGAACGAGCCGCTCAAGCGTGCGCTGCCTGCGCTCGTCGATGCGCATCCCGAGGCGTACGGGAAGATGGGTCTGCGCGATCTGTGCACGGCGATGCACTCGGCGTATGCGGAACATGACTTTCCGCGTGCGCAGAAGGACATGTACACGACTTTGCCGGACATGGCCCTGCGACCCGCCGACGCCTACAACCGGCTGGTGCGCGGCTCCGTGGAGTCGGTGGAGATCGATGAACTGATGGGCCGCACCGTCGCCGTGATGGTGGTGCCTTACCCGCCGGGAATTCCGGTGATCATGCCGGGCGAACAGATCACTCCGGCCACTCAATCCATCCTGTCGTACCTGCTCGACGCACGGAACTTCGATAGCAAGTTCCCCGGCTTCGAGACGGACATCCACGGTCTGCGTTTCGAGAGCGGGCCGGCCGGGCGTCGGTATCTCCTCGACTGCGTGAAGCTCGAGGGTCGCCAAGGAGCATCTCATGGCTGAACCGCAGAAGAAGATGACGCTCGCGGGACTGACGACGCTCGTCGCCGTCAACATGATGGGCTCGGGCATCATCATGCTCCCCACCAACCTTGCGCAGATCGGTGCGATCTCGCTGCTGTCCTGGGTCGTGACCGCGGTTGGCTCGATGGCCATCGCCTATTGCTTCGCGCAGCTCGGAGTGCTGTGTCCGCGCTCGGGAGGCATGTCGGCGTACTCGGAGGAGGCGCACGGCAGGTCGAGCTTCTTCATGGCCTCGTTCCTCTACTACCTGTCGCTCGCGATCGGCAACGTCGCCATCGCGATTTCCGCCGTTGGCTATCTGACACCTTTCTTTCCCTGGCTCGGGACGGGCGCGGTGCCGTTGTTCGTGGGTGTCGTGACACTGCTCTGGGTGACGACACTCGCGAACTTCGGCGGCGCGAACCTCACGGGCCGCATCGGACTGTTCACGGTCTGGGGCGTGATCATTCCTGTCGCAGGGCTGTCACTCTTCGGCTGGTTCTGGTTCAAGCCGTCCGTGTTCGCCGCGGCGTGGAATCCGCACGGCACTGCAGCCAGCGACGCCATCGTCCAGAGCATTCCGCTCACGCTATGGGCTTTCCTTGGAATGGAATCGGCGGCACAGAATGCCGGCGCGGTCGAGAATCCGCAGAAGACGGTGCCCCTGGCCTGCATGTTCGGCACGCTGGGCGCGGCCGTGATCTACGTGCTTTCGACCACGGTGATCCAGGGCATCGTGCCGAACGCGGAGCTGGCGCAATCGAGCGCGCCGTTTGCCACCGTGTACGCGCAGATGTTCAATCCGTTCATCGGCAACGTGATCATGGCGCTGGCGGTGATCGCGTGCCTCGGGTCGCTCCTTGGCTGGCAGTTCACGCTGAGCCAGACGTCCAAGTACACCGCCGACGAGCGCATGTTCCCGGCGTTCTACTCGCGCATCAACGGCGCGGGCGCGCCGGTCGTCGGAATGATCGTGGCCGGCGTGCTGCAGACACTGATGGCGTTCTCCACGATGTCGCCCAACGCCAGCGAACAGTTCGGCAAGCTGGTCAGCCTCGCGGCCGTGACCAACATCGTGCCGTACATCACCGCGGTGTCCGCCTTGTTCGTCGTCATGCACGTGAGCAAGGTCGGCAGATCGACGTACAACCTCAATTTCACCGCGGTGCTGGTCGCGGTGCTCTACAGCGTCTACGCGCTGTACGCCTCCGGAAAGGACGCCGTCTTCGGCGGCATGATCGTGATGATGTTTGGCTACCTGTTGTACGGCCTCATCGCCGCACGGTTTGCCGCGCCCCAGGCAGCGACCGTGATGCCGAACCTGACGCGGCCAGCGATCGCTGCAGGCGTGCTGCTCCTCATCGCTGCGCTGGTGCCTGCGACAAGCTGGGCCCAGACGTTGTCGCGCATTGAGAGTACGCGCACGATCAACATCGGCTACGTGCCCGATCAGCCTCCATTCAGTTCGACCACGTCGGACCGGCATGCCGAGGGCTACGCGATCGATCTGTGTCGCCAGGTCATCGCTGCTCTCGAGGCCCGAATGGCGGTTACGCGCCTTACGGTGAACTACGTTCCTACGAGTGCGGCGGGCGGTATCGAGCTGATCGAGAAGGGCGAGGTAGACCTGCTCTGCGGCGCCATCACGGAGACGCGCAACGCGCGCGCCCGGGTGTCGTTCTCGATTCCCATCTACATCACAGGGATCGGTGCGCTGGTACGCAAGGATGCGCCGCCGGCGTTGCTTCGCGCGTTGAACGGTGAGGTTCCTCACACCGGGCCAACGTGGCGCGCGACCGTCAACGCCGGCCTTTCGAATCAGACCTACGCCGTGTATGCGGGGAGCACGAGCGAGGCCCGGGTCCGCGAGCGGATTGCCACATCCGGCGTCATCGCCCGGGTCGTGCCGGTGGAAAGTCATGAGCGGGGCGTCGAGCTGGTCTCGGCGGGCAAGGCCGGAGCCTTCTTCGATGATCGCATCCTTCTGACCACGCTCGTGTCCGTCCGGAAGGACGCGGACGCGCTCATGGTGCTCGACCGCCGCTACACGCTGGAACCGGCAGCACTGGCGCTCCGGCGCGGCGATGACGACTTCAGGCTCGCCGTGGATACGGCGCTGAGCGATCTGTATCGGTCCGGAGAATACATGCGGACCTATGCGCGGCACTTCGGCGAACCGACGGAGACGGCACAGCTTCTCTTCCAGGCCTATGCACTGCCCTAGACCGTCATGTCATTCCATCGCATCTACAAAATACTCGTCGTCGTAGACGACATCGGGACGCGAACCCCGATGCGCTTGCATGGCGCCGCCATCCTCCAGGAGTTGAAGGAACGCCATGGGATCAGGATCTCGATGGTCAGCAGCACGCAGGATGCGCTGACCGAGATCGAGCGGGATGCGTCCGTTGCGACCGTACTTGCCGAGTGGGGTGAAGACCCGGGGCCGGTCGATACGCAGCGGATCATCCAGAGAATGGGCGAGATCGGGCTGGAAGCGCCCGTATTCGTGGTCGTCTCGAATCGCGACGACCTGCCGGCCGTGCGCAAGCTCCTCACGGAGAAGATCGCCGGATTCATCCTCACCGACGAGGACACGCCCGATTTCATCGCCCGCTTCGTCAAGCGGCACTTCGACGACTACCTGCAGACGCTGCGGACGCCGTTCTTCGGCGCGCTCGCCGAGTACAACGAACGCGGTGTCGAGGCGTGGGACTGCCCGGGCCACAACGGCGGCATGTTCTTCCGCAAGAGTCCCATCGGCCGCGCGTTCTTCGAATACATGGGCGAGAACCTGTTCCGCACGGACCTGTGCAACGCGAACGTCGAGCTCGGGGACCTGCTGATCCACGAAGGTCCGGCGCGCAAGGCAGAGGAGGCTGCGGCGCGTGTCATGGGTGCGGATCGCACGTACTTCGTGCTGAACGGCACCTCCACATCGAACAAGGTGGTGCTGACGGCGCTCGTGCGCGAAGGCGACCTCGTTCTCTACGACCGCAATAACCACAAATCCAACAACCAGGGTGCGCTCCAGCTCGCCGGTGGCATTCCGGTCTACCTGGAAACGGACCGCAATGCGCAGGGGCTGATCGGGCCGGTCGACTATCACGCGTGGGACGAAGAGAACATTCGCGCCAAGATCCGCACCCATCCGCTCGTCAAGGATCCCAACGCGTGGCGCAAGCCACGGCCGTTCCGCGTTCTCATCATGCAGACCGTGACCTACGACGGCACGATCTACAACGTGCGGAACGTGCTCGATCGCGTGGGCCGTTTGTGCGAGTACATCTTGTTCGACGAGGCATGGGGTGCCTATCTGCACTTCCATCCCCTGTTCCACAACAACTGCGCCATGGGACTCGAGGTGACGGACCGGGACCCCGGCATCATCTCGACGCAATCCACGCACAAGCAGCTCGCCGGTTTCTCGCAGGCATCGCAGATCTGTATCAAGGACCATCACCTCGAAGGACAGAAACGCCGTTGCGAGCACCGGCGCTTCAACGAGTTCTACATGCTCCATGCGAGCACTTCGCCGTTCTACCCGCTGTGGGCCTCGCTCGATGTCGGCGCCCAGATGATGAAGGGACGTAACGGCCAGCACTTGTGGAACGAGGCGATCCGCACGGCCACCGAGATGCGCAAGATCATTCGCAAAATGGGGCACGACTTCGCGGCCGATGCGGCATCCGAGCGCGCGAAGTGGTTCTTCGATCCGTTCGTGCCCGATGTGGTCACGATCAGGAATTCGCCTCATCACCCCGATGCAGTCGATGTGCCGTGGGAGGACATTCCGACGGAAGTGCTGTTGAAGGAAAAGCAGTGCTGGGAGATGCGCAAGGGTGCGAGGTGGCACGGTTACCGGCACATCGAAGACGGTTACGTGATGGTGGATCCCTGCAAGCTCGAGCTCGTCACGCCGGGCTTCGACCGGGCCACCGGCGCCTATCTCGACTGGGGCGTTCCTGCTCCGGTACTGGCCGTGTACCTGCGCGAGCGGGGCATCGTGCCGGAGAAGAGCGATCTCAACACGATCCTGTTTCTCGTCACGCCCGGTATCGAGAGCAGCAAGGCCGGCGCGCTCATCTCCGCGCTCGTTTCCTTCAAGCGCCTGCTCGACAGCAACGCGCCGCTCGCGGAGGCACTGCCGGCGTTCACGAAGACACACCAGGAGCATTACGCTGAGATCCGGTTGCAGGATCTGTGTGTCTCCATGCATCGCTTCTACCGTGAGCACGATTGTTCCGGGCTGCAGAAGCGGCAATTCCGCGCGGAGCATCAGCCGGAGATCGCGCTCTCACCACGAGAAGCCATGCAGAAGCTCATTGCCAATGAGGTGGAGTTTCTGCCGCTCGACCGCATTCAGGGGCGCATCGCCGCGACGCTCAACCTGGTCTATCCGCCAGGCATCGCGGTTGTGGTGCCAGGCGAGCGCTACACCGAGCGGGCAAAGCCGATGCTCGACTACTTCCGCATGTTCGAGGAGGGCCACGCACAGTTCCCCGGATTCGCAAATGAAATCCAGGGCGTCTACGCGCAGCAGGTCGACGGACGCAACAAGCTCTTCACGTACGTCATCAAGGAATGATCCATGTTGCCTTCGACCAGCCGGGTTCTGCATCGTCGCGTCCTCATTGTCGATGACGAGCTCTCGGAGCCGGGAACGGCCGGTGGACGCAGCGTGCGCGCGCTGGCGGACGAGCTGCGAGGCCGAACCTGTGAGGTCGTCGAGGCGCTGTCGATCGAGGACGGGATCGCGACGGTCACATCCGACGCGGCCATCCACTGCGTGTTCATCAACTGGACTCTTGGCAGGAACGACGCGCAGTCGCACGAGCAGGCAACCGTCTTCCTGCGCAGTCTCCGCAAGCGAAATGCGAAGGTGCCGGTATTTCTCATGGCAGACCGTGCGGTCGCCGGCACCATTACGGTGGAAGTGGCCACACTATGCGACGAGCTGGTGTGGCTGCTCGGCGATACGGCGGCTTTCATTGCGGGCCGTGCGCTGGCGGCGATCGAGCGGTATCTCGAGCAGCTCCTGCCACCCTACGCAGCGGCATTGATGCGCTATAACCGCGAGCGCGAGTATTCCTGGGCGGCGCCCGGTCACCAGGGTGGTGTGGCATTCCTGAAATCGCCGGTTGGACGCCTGTTCTACGACTACTTCGGCGAGAACCTGTTTCGCAGCGACATGGGCATCGAGCGCGGCGCGCTGGGCTCCCTGCTCAGTCACACCGGTCCGGTAGGCGCCAGCGAGCGCAATATCGCGCGCATCTTCGGGGCTCATCGCAGCTATACGGTGCTGAACGGCACCTCCGCCTCGAACCGCACCATCATGTCGGCATGCGTCGGCGATGGCGACATCGTGCTGGCGGACCGCAATTGCCACAAGTCCATCGAGCAGGGGCTCGCACTGACGGGCGGGATCCCCGTGTTCTTCAGTCCGACCCGTAATCGCTACGGCATCATCGGTCCGATACCTCCTGCGCAGTTCGAGAAGCATGCCATCTCGAAGATCATCGGCATGAATCCGCTTGCCAGCGCCGCGCCTTCCAGGCAACCCGTTTACGCCGTCGTAACCAACTGCACGTATGACGGCATGTGCTATCACGCCGCGCGTGCGCAGGAGCTGCTGTCCGCAAGCGTCGACCGTGTGCACTTCGATGAAGCGTGGTACGCCTACGCACGCTTCAACGACCTTTATCGGGATCGATATGCGATGCGCGGGAATCCGGCAGACGCCACTCCTGACGGCCCGACTGTGTTCGCTACGCACTCGACGCACAAGCTGCTCGCGGCGCTGTCGCAGACTTCTTTCATCCACATCCGCGACGGACGGGGCACTGTCGACCATGGACGCTTCAATGAGGCCTACGTCTCGCAGGCTTCCACGTCACCACTCTATGCACTGATCGCCTCCAACGACATCGCCGCCGCGATGATGGACGGACCGGGCGGCAAGGTGCTGACGCAGGAATGCATCGACGAAGCCGTTGCATGCCGGCTGGCGCTTGCACGGATACACCGCGAGGTCGCCGCGAAGGGCGAATGGTTCTTCGCGCCGTGGAATGCGTCGAGCGTGACGATCCGGCATTCGGGCAAGCGTGTCGCCTTCGAGAACGCACCGGCCGAGATGCTCGCGACGGATCCCATGTGCTGGGTGCTCGAGCCGGGCGAGCGCTGGCACGGCTTCTCCGACGTGTCCGAAGACTGGTGCATGCTCGATCCGATCAAGTTCGGGATCGTGTGTCCGGGCATGGGCGAGGACGGCGCTCTCGCCGAGCGCGGCATCCCCGGCGACCTGGTCGCCGCATACCTTGCGCGAGTCGGCGTGGTGCCTTCACGCACCACCGATCACATGGTGCTGTTCCTCTTCTCGATGGGCATCACGAAGGGCAAGTGGGGGAGCCTCGTCACCGCGCTGCTCGACTTCAAAGCGGACTATGACCGCAACGCTCCGCTCGAACAGGTGGTGCCGGCCATCGTTGCCGCCGCTCCCCGGCGCTATGCGGACATGGGCCTCAAGGACCTCGGCGACCAGATGTGGAGCCGCATGCGTTCCACGCGGCAGGGTTACTGGCAGGCGCAGGCGTATGCCCGGTTGCCTCGGCCGCACATGACACCGCGGCGCGCGTTCCAGACGCTCATGGCCGGTCACGCGGAGAAGGTGCCGATCGATGAGATGGCCGGGCGCACGGTGGGTGTCGGTGTGATTCCGTATCCGCCCGGGATCCCGATTGTCATGCCCGGCGAGGATGTGGGTCCACGGGATGGGCCGTGGCTCACGTATCTGAGACTGCTGCAGGAATGGGGCGAAGCGTTTCCAGGCTTCGCGAAGGAGGTTGAGGGTACCGAGGAGAAAGATGGGAAGTTCTGCGTCTATTGCCTGCGATACTGATGAAGAAGGCAGACCTGTTCCGGAGCACGGCGCTACTTCAGTGTCTCGCCCTGCTTGCGCCCGTGCGATCTGCAGCGGAGCCGGCGCAGCCTCTCACTGACCGGTTCTCGGTTTCGCTCGGCACGTTCCTGCTCGAAACCTCTACACGCATCCGCGTGGACGGGAGCACCGGCGGCGGCACTGAAATCGATGGCGAGCGCGATCTCGGGCTGCGCGACTCGGACCGGTTTCGTATCGATGCCTACTGGCGCTTTCGTGAACGCCACAAGGTCCGGCTGATGTACTTCGATACGAAGCACTCGGCCGGGCAGACCATCGATGAGGATCTGCAGTTCGGCGACACGACATTTCCGATCGACGCCACGGTCGATGCGAGCCTCGAGACGCGTGTCGGCGAGCTTGCGTACGAGTATGCGTTTCTACGCCGCGATGACTACGAAGTGACGGGTAGCATCGGCGTTCACAATCTGCGCTTCGCGCTCGATCTGTCGGCATCCCAGACTGCTTCGGGCCAGACGTTGGCATTGGAGCGCGTGGCCAGCGCCGAAGGTCCGCTGCCCGTGATCGGAGTGCGTGGCCTCTGGCGACTCAGCGATCGCTTCTACCTCGACGGGCAGGCGCAGTTCTTCAGGCTCTCCTTCGGGCCTTACAGTGGCAGGCTGGAGGACTACACGGCTTCGATCGTGTGGATGCCATTCCGGCACGTGGGGTTCGGCGTCGGCTACAACGGATTCGTTACGCGCCTCGAAGTAGACGCGAACCGCTTCGACGGCGATCTTCGCTGGCGCTACGGAGGCGCGCGCATCTTCGCAACGGCCTCCTTCTGATCCCACCGGGGCGAGACGAAAGTCGCGGTCAGCGCCTCGTTGATCAGCGTTGCAACGGCTGCATCGCGCAGCACTCCGCTATGTGTGTTATCGAATCCCAGCACCCGCGCGGCCTCGCGTTGCGCCGACGCGCTCAACTGACTCGCAACTGACACACTCCGGTCACTCGACTCGCCGAACGAAGCCTGCCGCCGATTGAACGTGAAGAGCAGCCAGTGGCGCGTGACCTCGGGCAGGTGTGTGAGAAACAAATCCGTCAGATAAGGGCTGCCCGGCACGAGGTCACGCCAGGCATCCACCACCACAGGTGCATGCTTCACCCCGAGCGCAGCGCTGGCGTGCCCATCCCATGGCGTCGACAGGCTCATGAAGAGCGGGATGGGTGTCGCGCCCGGCGTTAGTGAGTGGCGCAGTATGAAGCTGCGCGCAACGAGCCCTCCCATGCTGTGTGCAATCACCGCCAGCGCATCGAATCGATAGCGCCTCTCCAGCTTTGTGATCGTTCGATCGAGATGATCGGCGATGACTTCGAGGGGCGCACCCGATGGATACGCATACACCCAGGGCTGGAATCGTGTGCGGTCGAGTCGCTCGAGCAGATACAGGAACTGTGCAGGGGAGCCGTTGATGCCGTGTACGAACAGCACCGGAGTCTTGTCCGGGACGTAAGGCTCGATGAAGTACACGCCTGCATTCGTCGTGCGCACATAGTCGGCCGGGCGCCACAACCCGAGCTGCGCATTCCTCTTGCCGAACCTTGCGTCGGTGAGTGACACGATTTCGCCGCATGCACTTTGTCCCTCGATGCTGCTCAACCGGCGCGAGCTTTCCGACACGCAGCCGGTTGCAAGGAATGCACAAAACAGGACGAGCCTTCCGAGACCGAAAGCGCGGGGGTACATGACGCGCAATTGCGGACCGCATGGCTGCGCGCGTCGATTGGACCTTTTCCGACACGCGCGGCGTCGCGCAGGCGATCTTGCTTACTGCTCGCGAAAAGCCCTTTATTTCAGGCGTTTCGTTGGACCAACGGCCAATTGCCGCATGCGTGTTGCAGATCGAGGCTGACCTGCGTGGGGATGTCATGGATCGAAGCAGGAACGACCAGCCTGCGGATGCCGGCAGTGATGCAAGCAATCGAAAAATTCATGTGGTCCGCCGGGATCGCGCTGCTTCTTTTCTACGGTGCGGCGCGCGCGGACAGTGAAGCGGGCCGCAGAGCAGAGATACGCGGCTTCAACGAATGGTCGGAGGCGCGGCTCAAGGCGTACGAGGCGAGTCTCGCGCGACCCGTGGGTCCGGTGCTCGCAGTGTTGCGCGTTCCATCGGTCGATCTCGAAGTACCGCTCTACGGCGATACGAGCTCGCTGCATCTCAATCGCGGCGTGGGACTCATCGAGCACATGGCCGCGCCGGAAGAGGGCGGCAATCTCGGCATTGCAGGGCACCGCGACGGATTCTTCCGCGTGCTCGCGCGAGTGCGTGCGGGCGACAACATCGAAGTGCACACGCATGCGTGGCGCTATGACTACCGGGTCGACTTCATCTCCATAGCGCGAGCGTCCGATGCACGCCTCCTGGCCCCAACTGCGGAGCCGGTGGTCACACTCGTCACGTGCTATCCGTTTTACTTCGTCGGACATGCACCACAGCGGTTCGTGGTGCGTGGCGTGCTCGTCAGGAAGGATCAGATGTATCCATTACGGTACAAGGAAGCTACTGGGAGACCGTAGCGGATTTGGCGTGACAGACGCCTCTGTGGGATGTAACATAAGATGAGTTAACATAACGCTGATGGAACGGATCGGGGAGGAGAAGGCCGCTGGGGGTGCGGCACGTCGCAAAGGGACTGCAGCGATTCCTTACTCCGACCGCGGGTTTCAATGGAGGAGGGAGACCAGTACATGGAAAAGTCGCCGGCCACGATCTTCATCGTGGATGACGATCCGGATGTTTGTCGCGCTTTGGGACGTTTGCTGCGCTCTGCCGGATACACGACCTGTGTTTTTCGTTCCTCCGTAGAGTTCCTCGCCGCATACGATCCGGAGCCGCCGGGTTGCATCATCCTCGATGTCGCCATGCCTCAGTACGACGGGCTCGAAGTGCAGGCCATGCTGCGTTCCTCGGGCTGCGTGCATCCAATCATTTTTCTCACTGCCAACGGCAGCATTCCGTGCACGGTCGCTGCGATCAGGGCCGGTGCTGTCAACTTCCTCACCAAGCCGTTCGAAGAAAAATCATTGTTCGAAGCCGTCGAGGAGGCGCTGCGGATCAACGCCGCACAACGTCAGTCGTCGCTGCGATCGCGCGCGATCACGGACCGTCTCGCCACACTCACGCCGCGCGAGCGCCAGGTTCTGCAGCACGTCGTGGGCGGTCGCCTGAACAAGCAGATCGCGGCCGATCTCGGCACGGTGGAGAAGACCATCAAGGTTCATCGCGCGCGCGTGATGCACAAGATGGGCGCTCGCTCACTTGCCGAGCTCGTGCAGCTCGCCGGCTGTGTCGGCGTGGTGGGTGAGCGCTTCGCGCACGATGTTCAGTCCGCGAGTCGTGCGGATGCGGACCTGCGCGATGTGTTGCCACGCTGGGCACCACCTGTCGAGAGATGAATTTGCGCGAGCAGCCGCGCAACCGTTGGACCAACGGACAATTGAGCGCTCGAGCGCGCGCACCGAAGCTCGCTACCTCGGTCGATGCAGCGATTCCGTCGCGTCGACTACCGAGGAGGGCGAGTCATGAATCTTTTGCGAGCCATCGTTTCCCTGTTCGCTCTGCTGCTGCTCACGAGTTGCGCAACGACCCACGCACCACGCGCCGCCGACGAATCCTTTCTCGACGTACTCGATGCCGCGAGTTACTCGCCGCAGGGGGCGCGTGCATGCGGCGTGGCCGATGTGAACTATTGCGTGGTGGAACCTTCAGGGCGCAAGGAGTGCGCATGCGTGAATGCAGGCGACGTGGCGAGCCAACTGGCGCCACTTGCGCGGTGAACTTACCTGTGTAGGACTCCATAGCGGATTTGTCAATTGGACTCCGGGGCGCTTGTGATCGGCAATACGGTCGCCCAACCTCGATTGCGGTGGGCTCGCTGTCAATCAATTCGAAGCTGCATGCCCGGCTGTGACAACGTAAGCGACACCTGCGACGTTGGTGCCGGTGAGTCGTCGGACAGCCAGGCACGAAATCCTCCTTTGCACGCGGAAGGGACGGAGCTTCAGGAATTCGGCGAAATCTCGGGAATCATCGCACACGAGATCGCCCAGCCATTGACCGCAATTCTCGGCGATGCCGAGGCGGCATTGCGCGCGCTCGGCGACACGAGCGCAGTTCGCGACATCCTGAAAGACATCATCGCCAGCGTTCAGCGCGCCAGTGAAATCATCAAGCATGCGCGCACCATGCTCCAGGAAGGCGGGCTCCACTGCGAGCCGCATTCGCTCAACGAGCTGGTCACGACGACACTACGGGTTGCGCACCACGAGCTTGCGGAGCGTAACGTCACTCTCGAGCTGCAACTCGAGCCGGATCTGGAAAGTGTGAGAGTGGATCACGTGCAGATCGAGCAGGTGATCCTCAACCTCGTCGTGAATGCCTGCGAGGCGATGGAGAAGACGCCGAGCGATCAACGCCGCCTGTACGTTGCGACCTCTCAAAGCCGCAATGAGATCGAGCTGCGCATCGAGGACTCGGGTGTGGGCATCGCGCCGGAGGAGCGTGAGCGCATTTTCCAGCCGTTCGTCACGAGCAAGCCGAGCGGACTCGGCCTGGGGCTCGCCATCTGCCGGTTCATCGTGCGGGCTCACGGCGGCGAGCTCTGGGCCGAGTCCGCACAACGCGGCGCGCTGTTCCGCATGACCCTTCCCAAGACGCCGCCCTTCGCTCAGGTCGACTGGATCGCAAACACCCCACCCGCCACGCGCGCTTGAAAGATTGGCCGAAGGGCCAATTGAGCGATGCGCGTGCCATCGTGAAGCTCAGCATTCACTCATTGATCGCTGACAGGTCGTGGTGTGTCCCGACGGTGGTACGGAGAGCTCTGTGCTCGGGTGTGGTCGCGACCATGCCGTACCTCCACTTACGGCCCTCGCGTCGACATTCCGTCATGCACCTGTGCGAGCGCGCGAACGTGCCACCGTCGGGCTTTTTGGCTGATCGGGTCACTGGCGCTCGCAACGCTGTCGGGTTGCCAGTCGCAAGAGCAGGTGGTGCGTTCCGATCACGATCCTGCAGCCGACTTCTCCCGGTACCAGACCTACAACTTCGTGCTGCAGCCGGGGAAAGACAAGCTCGGGTCCAGGCGCCTCACCCGACAGTTCGCTATCGCCATCGCCGACGAGATGCAGAAACGTGGCTACCGGCGCGAATGGTACTACCCCGATCTTCTGGTGAACTTCGCGGCCCGACTGGAAAGCAGCGAGGCAGCCGCAGGCAATGTAGTCACTTACGAGTACTACGACTACCGGTACTACGGCGCATGGCCGGGGTACGCGCATGCTGAGGAAGAGATCGAGATGGTGGAGTACCCGCCGGGCACCGTGAACGTCGACCTGATCGACCGTTCGCGAATGCAGCTCGTATGGGAAGGCGTCGCGTTCGGCGAGCTTCCCGGCGGACGCGAGCGGGATCGCGCGGCGATCACTCAGGCGATCGATGAGATCTTCGGTCAGTTCCCGTTCCGGGCGGGTGAGAGGTAGACCATGGTGCGTCTGATGCTTGCGTTGCTGCTCGCGATTCCTCTCGTTGCTTCCGCGGAGTACCTCAATTTCCTGAAGTCTTCGCCGCTCGCGTATTTCAAGGGAAACGACTACGAGATGATGCAGAAGAATGCCAATGAGGTGCTCGCTTCCACGGAGCCGCATGCGAAGAAGGAGTGGAACAACCCGAAGACGGGCAGCTCCGGTCTCGCAGAAGTGCGCAGCGAGTTCACGAGCACGGATGGCGTTCCCTGCAAGCGTCTGCGCATCGTCAACAGGGCCGGTGGCCTGCAGAGCGATGCCGTCTACGCGGTGTGCAAGTACGAAGGGCGCGGGTGGCTCCTGCATCCGGACGCGAAGCCTGCGGGTGGCGAGTAATCGTTGGACCAAAGGACGACTTGTCGCTCCCGTTGCACGGACACATTCTGCAAGCGAGCACCGCGATACGGTGTCGAGCTCTTCAACGAAGCACGAGGGATCTGCAATGAATGTTCGTCACGTGTTCGCCGTCGTCATGACGATGGCCCTCTCCACTCCGGCGATCGTCGGCGCCCAGGAGTCGCGCGAGGCCGGTTGGGATTTCGGCGCCGACATCGTGTACCAGCTTTCCGATGACGCGAAGTTCGACGGCGGCAGCTTCCTCGATTTCGACGACGATCTCGGGCTCGCGCTCAATTTCGGCTATCGCTTCAATCCACGGCTCGAGATTCAATTCGGCCTCGACTGGAACAGCGTCGACTATCGCGGCACGCTGCAGTCGGCACAGTTTCCCGGCGTGGTCGCCAACATTCACGGCGACATGGAATCGTTCACACCGCATGTGAACGGCGTGTTCAACTTCATGACTGGCCCACTGACTCCGTTCGTAGGCGGCGGCATCGGCTGGAGCTTCATCGACACGAACATTCCGACGGGCCAGGTGCAGATCGGCTGCTGGTGGGATCCGTGGTGGGGACAGATTTGCACGCCTTACCAGTCGACCCTGAGCACGGATCAGTTCACTTATCAGGTCGGAGCCGGAGTGCGCTGGGATTTCGCTGCCGCGTCGACATTGCGCCTGTCGTTTGAAAGGACCTGGTTCGATTTCGAACACGCTTCCAGCACGCCGTCGTGGGATCAGCTGAAGCTCGGTTTCGTCTATCGCTACGACTATGAGTGATTGGGCGGATGGGAACCGCCGCGCGCCTCCTGCTGCGCATGCTGATCCTGACCCGCCGTGTGCAAGAAACCGTCGTCATTGGCGATGGCGCGCGCGCGATACGCATCACGGTACTCGGCGTGAAAGGCAGTCATGTGCGCGTCGGCATCGAGGCGCCGAAGGATATCGAAGTGCACAGGGAAGAAATCTACGAGCGCATCCAGCGCGAGAGGCGTCGCGGCACCTGATGTGAAGTGGAGTGCATGCGCGTGCCTGTTGTCGATTCTGGCGGTCGGCGCAGCTCGCGCCGCCGACCCGCCGGCGGAAGAGGCACAGTCGTGGTGGCGCGAGAAGTTCATCGACCCTGAGGATCTCAGGCCCGACGCCAGTGAGTTCCTCGAAAGCGCGTATGGCTTCGTGCCGATTGGATCGATCATTACCGATCCGACGGTTGGCTACGGTGCATCGCTCGGTCTGATCTTCATCCGGCCGCAAAAGGCGCAGCGTCCCAATCTCTCCGCGATCGGCGGTTTTGCGACCGAGAATGGGAGCTGGGGCGCGGGTCTCGGCGATTCGAGCATGTGGCGTGAAGGCCGGTTGAAGACGCTCGTCGGTGCGTTCGATGTCGCGGCCAATCTCCAGTTCTTCGGCGACGGCAGCGGTTCGCGCGATGTGCCTCTCGACTACAGCATCAACGCCTGGGGCGCGTTGCTCGAAGCGCGAACGCTGATTCGCAAGCCGTACGGGTGGTTCGGGCTGCGCTACGTGTATGCCGATGTCGGAGTCGGGCTCATTGCCGCCGATCTCCTTGCGGCGGGAATTGATCCTGCCGATCGTGCGCACAGGCTCAGCGGGCTCACTCCGATTGTGAGCTACGACTCGCGTGACAACATCTTCACGCCGACGAACGGCGACTATGCGGAAGCGGCCGTCGAGTGGTTCAACGAGGTGCTCGGGAGCGATCGCAACTTCGGAATTGCCTCGGCGACGGGAATACGGTACCGCCCGGTTGGTGCTGGTGTGACGTTCGGAGTGAAAGCGGCCATGCGCGCGAGCTTCGACGATGTGCCGTTCTATCTGCGCCCGTACGTCGACTTGCGTGGCATTCAATCGCTTGGTCTGCAGGCTGCGAACGTCGCGGAGCTGGAGCTCGAACTGCGTTGGCAACCGTGGAGTCGCTACAGTCTCGTCGCCTTTGCCGGCGGCGGTTCCGCATGGAACAGCCTCGACGACGAGAGCGAGCGAAGCATTGCCACCGGTGGGTTTGGAGTCCGCTATCTCGCCGCGCGTCGATTAGGGCTGCATCTCGGAGTCGACGTCGGGTTCGGACCAGACGATGCCATTCTGTATTTCCAGCTCGGCAACGCCTGGTTCCGACCCTGAATCGCCGCCTGGATCAGGCCGCGGATTTCTCACCTCGCAGTCGTGCCAGTTTCTCGGCAACGCGCTTGCCGTAGTCAGCATCCGCTTTCGCGAAGTGCTGCAACTGGCGCTCGACGATGTGCTGTGAGACCGTGCTCATGGCGCGCGCAATGTTCGAGGTCAGGCGGTCCCTTTCGGCTTCCGGAATCAGGCGATACAAGACACCTGCCTGCGAGTAATAGTCTTCGTCGATGCGGTGGTCGTAACGGTCAGCCGGATGGCCGGACATTGCGAGAGCGGGCTCTCGATAGGCCGCGTTCTGCGCAGGCGCGCCCGGAACGGTACTCGGATCATAGTTGGCGGCAGCACCAAAGTTGGGGCCGAATGTCATGGCACCGTCGCGCTGATGATGAGCGACGGGACACTTCGCCGCATTCACCGGCAAGTACTGATGATTCGTGCCGACACGATAGAGCTGCGCATCGTGATACGCGAACAGCCTGCCCTGAAGCATGCGGTCCGGCGAGAAGCCGAGGCCGGGCACGACGCTCGCGGGTGAGAACGCAGCCTGTTCCACCTCTGCGTGATAATTGACGGGATTGCGGTTCAGCTCGAGGCGCCCGACGGGAATGCGCGGATAGTCCGCGTGCGGCCACACCTTCGTGAGGTCGAACGGGTTGATCCGGTATGTCGCGGCTTCTGCTTCCGTCATGATCTGCACATACACGTCCCATGACGGAAAGTCGCCGCGTTCGATCGCCGCAAACAGATCACGCTGGGCGTAGTCCGGGTCCGATCCTGCGAGCCTTGCGGCTTCTTCGGGCAACAGGTTCCGGATTCCCTGGCGAGTCTTCAGATGCCACTTGCAGTACACGCGCTGGCCATCAGTATTGATCAAGCTGTACGTATGACTCCCGAAGCCATCCATGAAGCGATAGCCGTCCGGCGTGCCGCGGTCGGAGAACAGCATCGTCACCTGGTGGAGCGATTCGGGGTTCAGGCTCCAGAAGTCCCACATCATCGTGGGCGACTTCAGGTTCGTTTGTGGGTCGCGCTTCTGCGTGTGCACGAAGTCCGGGAACTTGATCGGATCGCGGATGAAGAACATCGGCGTGTTGTTGCCGACGAGGTCCCAGTTGCCTTCTTCGGTGTAGAACTTGATGGCGAAGCCGCGCGGATCGCGCTCGGTGTCGGCGGAGCCTCTTTCGCCGCCGACGGTGGAGAAGCGCACGAACACTTCGGTCTTCTTGCCGACGCGCTCGAGGAGCTTTGCCTTCGTGTGGCGTGTGATGTCGTGAGTGACCGTGAACGTGCCGTACGCCCCTGAGCCTTTCGCATGCACCACACGTTCCGGAATGCGCTCCCGGTTGAAGTGCTGCAGTTTCTCGATGAGGTGCACGTCCTGCACGAGCAGGGGACCGCGGGGACCGGCGGTCAGCGAGTTCTGGTTATCGGCGACTGGAGTGCCGGTGGCGGTGGTCAGAGTAGGGCGCGTCACAAGGAGTCCTCGGTTGGCGTGCCGTGTGGGCACGGGTCACGCTGAGCACTCTCCGCAACTTCGCTATATCAATCCAATCGATTGTTTGATCCAAACCGATAGAGGATGCCTATCGTGAGAACGCCATCCACGCTCCCGCAGCGATGCTGACGACACCGGCGACGCGCGCGACCCATCGTCCCTGCGGTGTGAGCTTCTCCAGGAGAACGAGCAGCGCCAGGAGCGCGATCCAGAGCACGTTCATTACGCCGACCACGAACAAGAGCGCCATGAGGATCCAGCAGCAACCGACGCAATAGGTTCCGTGGAGCAGCCCGAGGTGCAAGCAGCCCAGGACATTGCTGCGAAAACCGCCGTGGCTCATCAGGAACCGAAACGGCGTTTGGCACTGGGCAAGACAGGCGTCCTTGAGTGGTGTCCACTGATAGATGCCCGCCGCAATCAGCACGACTGCTCCAAGCAGAATGTTGGCGCTTGCCATGCGCTCATCCAGCAGGGCCTCGCGCTCCAGCACCCATTGAACGAGAGTGGCCGCGAGGGAAAAGCCGGCCCAAGCCAGGACGTAGCCGGCGGCGAACCAACCGGTCGCAGCGAGCGGCTTACCTGCGACTCCTCCCTGTCCCATACGGGCCTGCCGACCCACACGCGCATACAGGAGAATCATCGGCGCCGCAGAAGGCGCCATCATGCCGACCATCATTACCGCCCACATCAAGAAGACGAAGGCGAACTCGACAGCGCTCCATGGCGCGGCAGCGGGTGCCATCATCCCCATGCCGGCGGGGATCATGCGGAAGCCGCTCATGTTCATGCCACCCATGTCCATGTCGGCGGCGAGCCAGAGCACGTAGGCCCACGCCAGTACGGCAATCACGGCGAGAGCGCCGGCAATGATGAGGCGATCCCGCCGCAGCACTGCTTCCAGGGTGCCGTCGGTCATGACGGACCACCTCGCGACGTTACGACTGGTTCGACCAGCGGATGGACGCGTAGAGGCCGTTCTTGCCGGAATTGTCCCAGCGCATGCCGCGATCGGTGAACGTATTGCCGGGGGCTCCGACTGCCATCGCCATCTTGTCGGGGTAAACAGGATGGCCGATGTTCACCCACATTTCTCCGCTCGGATGCATGGTCGGCAGCGGATCGACCGCCATGTGCAGAATTCCCGGGATCTCCGCGGACCGCGTTTTGCCATCGATCCGGAATGTAATGGGAACCTTGCTCACGCCCAGGTTCTTGCTGATGAGCGGCGTGAACGCTGCCATGGGACCACCGGCGGCGCCGCTGAAGATCGCAGCCAGCGCATCGGTCTGTGCATCGTCGGCGCGCTCATCGATGTAGGTGGCCGCCAACCAGTTTCCGTCTGCCATCACACCCGGTGCCTGGAGGATGACAAGAACATTGAGCCCATCGAGCGCGAGGTTGCCGTAGCGGCCGCTTTCGATGTGGAAGATCAGCGGCACGTTGCAAACGCCCTCGGTCGGTCGTGCCGTCAACGGCGCGGCCGTCGACACGAGGCACGGACACACGACGCTGCAACTGCAATTCTCGAAATAGTCACCGGAAAGGTGCCATGGGATCGGGTCCGCCATCGCTTTCCTCCGCTGAATACGAGTAGGGGATCTTACGCCGCGCGGGTGCTGATGTCCCCTGGTATCAACCGGCTCGAACTACTCCTCAACCAGCCGCTCACTCTCTCGCTCGGCGTTTCTCCGGAGTTCGCGTTCCAACACATCCTCGAGCTCATCGAATGCGTCCTACACGCGCTCGGTCCGTTCGCGAATCACAGGTTTGTTGGCCGCGCCCCTTAGTACCGGGTCGCGTGGTTTGTAGAATGCATCGTGTTCTATCTGCCAGAAAAGGCCCGTGAGCATAGGCACGATCTGTAGTTCCGCTCGGACGCGTGAACTGGTAGAGCACAAGCCATGATACTTCCACGCGCGGAACTTGCGTATATCGCGTCGGTGCGTCCTCGTCGAATTGCCTTGCCTCTTCCCTTCTCCGTAGTGCATTGATGGCGCTTTCACATTCTTTCGCGCGCACTTCGACGTGAATTCGTTCGTGGTGTTTGAGATCCAGTATTACCGGAAGCAGCAAATACGCGACGTCAGTCTGCAGTTGATGCAGCACGCGCTTGATTCTGACGCGAGGAGAAAATACTCTTCGCGCAATCGATCCTCCACAGTGCGCGGTGTCATCTCCCAAGCGCCTCAACCAGCTCCCGTTTCACACGAGGTGATAGTGGTTCGTTGAAGTGGAAGACCCAGTCGTTCGTTGCAGGCGTCTCGAGAAGTTTCTGAATCTCCTGCTGCGAATTATCTTCGACAAACTCGAGGCTGAATGCGCGTCGAACAGATCGATTGAAATAGATCATTCGATCGAAATGATATCGATAGCCGGAGCTCTCCAGCAGCTGTTCCTTTTCAGTCAGGTCAGTCATCTGGATTCCCAGGACCCCGCTGGCTAAACCGATCATGTCGCACTCTTTCATGGTAGCAGTAGAAATCCACAGACCCAACGGCAGGCTACGCTGTAGTCGGTGAGGTCGTTAGACCAAAAACCTCTGCGTTTATGGAGAAATGCGGGTCAACGGAGACTCGGTGAGGGCCCTCGATGCACACGCGTCATTTGCAGCCAATCCGCTAGCGAATTCTCGTAGCGAGAAATCTCTGTGTTTTCCGCCAGCGTTGGTCTGCAGGTGTCTTCGATTAGCGGCCGGTCACTGGGTTTTTGTAGTGATATGGGACGAGGCCGGGGGTGGGGTAGGTTTCGTACTTCACTGTGGGCGGGCGGTCTGGAGGGAGAGCGGTTTCCGGGTTTGTGTTGGGCATGGCCATCTCGGACCAGCCTTTTGAGTAGGGCGTGTACATGTTGAAGTAGGCGTAGAGGCGGCTGATCTTCCATACGCCGTTCTGCTTCACGTAGCGATTTTCGTAGGTCGCTTCGCCGAAGGCGGTGGCTTCGCCGAACTTTGCGTCGTCCGGGCCGGTGTTTTCGCGCTTGGGGGCGCCACCCATGATGAAGGCTCGCAGGCGTGCATTCGCGGTCATGCCGTCGTCTGCGATTGTTGAGACGATCTGCCATTGCGAATGATCGTAGAGCCAGCCGCGCGCGGGGCCTTTCTGGCCCAGGAAGTACAGGTATTGGCGCACGCGTGGTTTGCCGACGAACACGCCGCGTCCGCCGATCTCGAGCGTTGCGTCGTCGGCGAACAGATTGGCGACGTCGTCCCACATGTGTTTGTCGACGTAGTAGCCGTAACTCCGTTGCAGGGTCTGCACGTCGATCTCGTCGTTCAGGCGATCGATTTTCTTCGCGAGATTTCTCAGCTCGGGTGGCACGTCGCGCGGAGTCGTGCGCGGTACGGCGTGCGTTACGGGATTCGCGTAGTGGTACGGGGGGAGGTAGACGTCGGGCAGCGAGCCGTAAACTTCCGTTGGCGGCGCGTCCGGCGGCAACTCGCGCGACACGCCTTCTATTGGCAGCGGGCCTTCCGTCCAGCCCTTGTCGTAGTCAGCCCGGAACGTGAGGTAGTAGTGGAGCTTCGCGATCTTCCACGCGCCATTCTCGATGACGTATTCGTTTTCGTAGACGCCTTCGCCCCACTGGCTTGACTTGCCGTGGATGCCCTTCATTTCGAGGGTGCGCCAGCGTGCCTTCGCGCTTCGACCGTCCTCTGAGACGTGAATGACGGGTTGGAGCTGCATCTCGATTGCGAGCACGCCGGGCTGCAGCCCTTGGGGTCCTTTCAGCCCAAGTGCGGCGCGGATGCGTGAGCGGCCCTTGTAGACGCCGCGCTGTTCGACTTCGTAGCTCGCGGTCTCGGTGAAGAGCTGGGCCGCGTCGTCCCAGAGTCCCTTGTCGATGTAGTAACCGTACGCGGCCTGCAGATTCTCGACGGCGTCGTGTGCTTCGATTCTCGTCAGCTCGCGATCCCACGCGGGGAACTTGCCGTTGCCCGGCTGCTTCGTCGCCAAGCTCGCAGGGTTTGCGTAGTGAAAGGGAGGAACGAACGTAGCGAGGGCCGCAGGCATATGCGCCCAGCCACCTTTGTAAGGCGCAAGGAACGTGAGGTACCAGTTCAGCCGGCTGATCTTCCAGATACCGCTTTCCTTGCGGTATTCGATTTCGTACGTGCCTTCGCCCCAATTCGCGCTCTGCTTGAACTGCCCCGCCTGGATGAGCGAACGCCAGCGGCCCTTCGCAGTCGTGCCGTCCGGCGCAACGTGCACGACCGGCTGAAGAATCATGTGATTGTTCATCTCGCCAAACGCGAGGCCGATGCGACCGTGGCCGCGCTCACGCAGGTAGCTGCGGATTTTCGGCTGGCCCACGTACTCACCTTCATTCGCGAACTTGGCCGTTGCGTCTGCCGTGAACAGGTCCGCAACGTCGTCCCACATTCCCTTGTCGATGTAGAAGCCGTACGCGCGCTGGAGGCGCTTGATGTCGTTGGCGTCGCGAACGCGATCGGCGCGGGCTTCGAGCGCCTGGATGTTGCCAGCTTGAGCCCCCGTCCAGGCTGGAATCATCAATAGACACGTGATGAGTGCGAGTCGGTATTTCATGCACAGATTCTACTTGGTTATGATCATTGGTATGTCACCACACCTTCCCGTCATCGATCTGTCGTCAACGGCGCGCGACCGCGTGGCGACGGAGATCGACCTTGCGGCCAGCGAGTTCGGGTTCTTCTACGTCACCGGCCACAATATCGAGACACGCATCATAGAGTCCCTGCTTGAGCGGAGTCGCACGTTCTTTCAGTCTCCGGAAGAAACGAAGCAGCGGATTCACATGAGTCACGGCGGGCGGGCGTGGCGCGGCTATTTCCCGGTTGGCGGCGAGCTTACCTCGGGACGCCCGGACCTGAAGGAAGGCCTGTATCTCGGAGAGGAGTTGAGCGAGGACGACGCACGCGTCCGGGCGGGACTGCCACTCCACGGCCGCAATCTCTTCCCGAACGTGCCGGGATTTAGCGAAGCGGTGCTCGCGTACATGAGTGCCCTCACCACGTTGAGTCACGAGCTGATGGCGCTCATTGGGCGCGGCCTCGGCATCGGCGAAAACTACTTTTTCGATCGTTACACCCGCCATCCGACGGTGCTGTTTCGCATCTTCAACTACCCGGCGTCGACGCCGGACCTGCGCGGCGTCGGCGAGCACACCGACTACGGCTTGCTGACGCTCCTTTATCAGGACGACGTCGGCGGCCTGCAGGTCAAGCACGGGTCCGACTGGCTGGACGTGCCGTATGTGCCGGGCTCATTCGTCATCAATCTCGGCGACATGCTCGAACGGCTCACGTCGGGCCGTTACACGTCCGCGCTCCATCGGGTGATCAACACCTCCGGCCGTGCGCGCATTTCGATGCCGTTCTTCTTCGACCCGGCGTTCGATGCCACGCTGCAGCCGATCGCTGGCGTAGGCCCGGCAAAGCCGCGTCCCGACCTCGTCGCGCGTTGGGACGGGCTCGATCTGCGCAACGTGCGTGGCACCTACGGCGAGTACCTCATCGGCAAGGTGTCCAAGGTGTTCCCCGAGCTGGGGCGCGACGTTTTCAAGGCTTCGCGCAACTGAAGCTTCCCGCGTCGTCGATACTTCCTTTTCCAGAGTACCGCGCCACCTGCGGATACGGACAAAGCGGCCGCGTACGCACGACCTGACGATCGACGTAGCGCGAAGCCCGGATCCACTCCGGTGCTTTCCCTTTCTCCACCCAGTCGACCACCGCCGTCACGACATCGAACTGATCGGTACCGTGCCCGCCCGCGCAATGGGTCATTCCCGGCACCATGAACAGACGGAAGAAGTCTTGCGTGCGCGCGCCGTACCGCGCAGACACCTGCTCGTAGTAGTTCACGCCCATCAAGGGCTGCAGCACCTGGTCCGCCCAGCCGTAGGTCATCAAGACCTTGCCGCCACGGCGCTGGAAGCGGTTGAGATCGGTGCTGTCTGCATTCACTTTTTTGGCCCACTCGTTCAGCAAAGCTGGGTCGCGCTCGAAATTGAACGTGCGGTAATCCCAATCGGGCTTCGGTGGCGTGAACACGAGATAGCGCATCGTGTTCTCCGCGAGATTGAAGTCGCCCGAGTTCTGCCCGGTCGTCGTGGGAACGATCAGATTCAGCCACGCGCTGATCGCCGGACCGCCGCCGAAGAACGGCACGGCGGGCGCCTCACTCCCGGGCATGAAGCCTGGGAATATCTGTTTGCCGGAAGCCCACGGACCGCCGTAGACCTTGTTGATCGCAGCGGCTTCCGCCGCCGTGAGGCACTCGGCTGTGCTCTGGCCGGCAGGGCAGGCCGGCACGTCTCGTGAAGCATCGAAGTCGCAGCGACGCGGATCGTCGATGAGGCCGTCCTTCAGCCCGTCCACAGCGTCGCACTTTTTCATCACATTGGCGGCGAGCAATTCGAGCTTGGCGGAGCTGATCGGCGTGTCGGCGACGGCTTGCTGATTCCAGATCGCACCGATAGTGAATCCGGTCTGGCTCACCCACGGCGCGTTGGCCACCACACCGTCAAAATCCTCCGGATAGCGCTGGGCCTCGATCAGCCCCTGCCGTCCGCCGTTGGAGCACGAATTCCAGTACGAGCGCGCGACCGGCTTCGCGTAATACCGCGCCGTAATCGCTTTCGCCGTAGTCGCCGTGACATGCACCGCGCGGTATGCGTAGTCGATGGCCTTCTGCGGGTTGCTGAGAACGAACGTACCGCCCGGCTCCTTGCGCGCATCATGACCGGTGTTCGTTTGCGCGAACGCGAAGCCCGCTTTCAGCGCGTCGTTGCGCTGAGCCGCGCGGAAAGGATCGTCCAGCGATTCCCCCGCGTGGCCACCGTTGCCGATCATGTAGAACCGGTTGTTCCACTTCTCCGGCAGGCTTACTTCGAAAGCGATTTCCGGATCCAGCATACCGGTGACGCGACAATGAGCGGGCGCTGCACCTTGCGCCCCAATCACAGTCGCGCGGATCTCCTTGATGCTGTCACTGCGAAAGCCTGCGAGCGAATCGCAGCTCTTGCCGGGAGCGATCTCGGCTTTCGAGTAGTCGGCGAGCGAGCTCTTCGCGTCGGCGAAGGCTTGCGCTCGCGCGTCGTTCACGCTGCCCAGCGCCGACATGGCTACGAAAGCGGTGCCGATGAAACGGGCAATCGATCGATGCGACATGAGTTCGCAACGCATGCAGTCCCTTTCTTGTCAGGTTCAGTGTGCCGGCGACGCCGCTCTTTCGAGGCATCGCGTGAGAGAGGAGGTAGTGCCGTCGAGCACCAGGTCGCGACGCACGGCGCGCCGCACGTCCAGGGCCAGTTCTGTTTCATCGGTCTGCACCCGCCGCACGCCGTGGCGCGCGAGCTCTTCATCGAGATATCTCGTGATGACCGCGGAAATGGCAAACCCACCGATCACCGCTTCGCGAGCAACGTTGGCGTGCCCCGTCTCGAGCGCCACGTTGTAAGTCTCCAGACCGACTCGACGCAGCAGCGCATCGACGCTGCGTCGGAAGTGCGAGCCGCGTGGAGGTGCAACGAAAGGAAACTCGCGCAAGTCGGTAAATGCGAGGTGCGGTCGCGAGAAAACCGGGTGATCTTTCCTGGCACAGATGCAGATGGGTTCGCGCCACGCGAGGTCGGATGCGACCTCCGTAACCGGACCGTCCGAATAGAAGTACGCGACGTCTGCACTCCGCGCGTTCAGGTTGCCGACGATTTCCTCGAAGTGCGAGCGTTTCAAAACGATGTCGACCGCCGGACACTCGGCGGCGAACGCCGCAATCGGCTTTGCGAGTTGCGCTTCGACGATGGGTTCTGCGAGAACTGAAAGCCGTCGTACTGCGCGCGGCACGCTGCCGAGAGAATTCTCGAACGTGAGCGCATGACCCAGGAGCTCACGAGCTTCGCGATAGGCGCGAGTTCCCTGCTCGGTCAGCCCGCAGAGTCGACCGCGGCGGCGGATGAAGAGGCGGAAACCAATCTCTTCCTCCAGTTGAGTCACCTGATGGCTGACGGCAGCGGGTGAGATGTCGAGCAGATCCGAGCAGGCACGAAAGCCGCCCGCATCCACGACAGCAACAAAGACCTCGATCCGTCGCAGTGTCGTACGTGCCACGTCGAATCCCCCCTTGTCCCTGCGAATACTGCTGCGTCTTCGCGCAGCCTTGCAACCATCCGGGCCGATCCCGAAGTGTTCGAAAAAAGTTAACACATGCGTCGCGCGTAGTGCCTTTCCGGGCGGCGGAAACGCGGCCCATTCTTTCCGTCAGCCCATAGCGCGGTGGAATAAGGGGGGTACATGAATACATCGAGCGCAGGTGCGAACCGGTGCGGGCCATCCCGCGTGCGAGCCGCAGTATTGCAGGCTCTCGGACTTTCGGTAGGGCTGGCAAGCGGCCATGTGTACGGACAGGAGACAGGTGCCGCCGAGCTGGAAGAGGTGACGGTGACAGGCTCGCGTATTGCCCGTCGCGACCTGACCTCGGCGAGCCCACTCGTGACGGTGGGCACGGAGAATCTCCAGGCAACCGCGCAGGTGGGTGTGGAGGCGCAGCTCAACAAGCTTCCGCAGTTCGCTCCCGGCGGCAACCAGTTCAACGCCGCTGCGGATGTGCAGGCCAGCCCAACCAACAGCCCCGGCGCCGCTACTCTCAATCTGCGCGGCCTCGGCTCGAATCGGAGCCTGGTGCTGATCGATGGGCGTCGCGCGCAGCCCTTCAATGCGGCCCTGACGATCGACCTCAACACCATTCCGACTTCTGCGATCGAGAGCGTGGAGGTGATTACGGGTGGCGCGGCCGCGGTGTACGGTGCGGACGCCATCGCCGGTGTCGTGAACTTCAAGCTGAAGCGCAATTTCAGGGGCGTGGCGTTCGATGGCCAGTGGGGCCAGACGAGCGAGAGCGACGGGCAGCAATATCAGGGGAGCGTGCTTCTCGGTGCCGACCTGAACGAGGAACAGGGCAATGTGATGCTCGGCCTGAACTACGCGAAACGCGATGCCGTTTTTCAGCGCGATCGCAGGTTCTACTCGGACGCCTACACCGATCCGCTCACGAACGGCGACATCTTCCTGCCGATTCCGCAGTTCTCGATCACGGATACCACGGGTTTCGTGACGAATGCGCCGAGTCAGGCGGCGGTGGACTGCGTGTTCGCGGGCGTGGGCGCGGGTTGCCCTTATCCCGCCAAGCGGTTCGCGGACGGAAGCCCCGTTCCTGCCGGCGAAGTGCTCGGCGGCGCGGCGGCAGCCGGCGGCGCGAACCTCTACGGCCTGAACTCGGATGGCTCGGTATTTTTTCCGGGGCGCTCGGCCACCTCGCGCGCGGTGGGATACAACGGCCCGCTGTTCCCCGACTTCAAGATCCTCGGGACGGCCGGCAACAGCAACAACGGCCTCGTCCACAACAACCGTACGGCGCAATTGTCGCTGCCGCTCGAGCGCTATTCGCTGTTCGTGAACGGTTTCTATGATGTCGGAGACAGAGTGACCGCGTTCGCGCAGGGCACGTACACACAGAGCAAGACGACCTCGGCTTTCAACTATCCGCCGGCGTCGATTGCCTGGTCGGCGATGATTCCCTACAACAGCAATCCCGCTGCCATCGATCCTGCAACGCTCAGTCCATTCGGTACGACGCTGCCTCAATATGTCGCGCTCGGGTGCGCGCCGCTCGGCGGCTGCACGTTTGGCCAAAGCCACCCGGTTCCTGCGCAACTGAAGACGCTGCTCGACTCACGCACCGACCGGAACGGCGCGTGGGACCTGAACATGGAGCTCACGTATCTCGGCCCGAACAGCATCGTCAACACAACCAATACCTATCAGCTCACGATGGGATTGCGCGGGCAGCTCCCCGAGCTCGGATTTGCGAAGGATTGGACGTGGGAGACCTATGCCGCCCACGGCGACACGAACATCCTCACCGACTACTCGAGCGGATTCGTGAACACCGCCGCGTATCAGACGCTCATCGCGCAGCCGTTCTTCGGCGCAGGCTACACGAACAACAACAATTTCCTCGGGCGCGCGGCGACCTGCACGTCTGGGCTGCCTGTGTTCAGTCAGTTCACGCCGTCCGATGATTGCCTCGACATCATCTCGGCACGCATGAAGGGCACCACGACGATCGAACAGAATGTCTTCGAGGGCTTCGTGCAGGGCGGGCTCTTCGAGTTGCCGGGAGGGCAGGTGCGCGGCGTGCTGGGCGCGGACTATCGGCACGATCGCTTCGCGTTCAAGCCCGATCCGATCATGACGAACAGCAATATCCTTTCTTCGGCGAGCGGCGTGTTCGACGTCTCGAAGGCCGCGGGGGCGACGTGGGTGCGTGAGGCGTACATGGAGTTGCTCGTGCCTCTGTTGAAGGATCTCCCGGCCGTGCGGTCTCTTGGCCTGGAGCTGGGTGCGCGTTTCTCCAGCTACAACACCTCTGGTGACGTCGATACCTACAAGGCGCTCGCGACGTGGCAGTCTCTCGACTGGCTGACATTCCGAGGTGGCTATCAGCTCGCGAACCGCGCGCCGAACGTCGCGGAGCTGTTCCAGGCGCCCACGACTATCGTCACTGCTGTGCCGAACTTCGATGCGTGCTCGATCATCACGACTGCGCCGTACGGCAACGTCGCAGCGAATCCGAATCGGGCGCAGGTGCAAGCCTTGTGCTCGGCGCTCGCGGGCGGCGTGCCGATCGGCAACAACTTCGTGGGGCTCGGGCAGTTCACGAGCATTGCGCTCGATACGCAGGTCGGCAATCCGAACCTGCAGTCGGAATCTGCGACTACCTGGACGGCTGGTGTGATCTTCAGATCGCCGTGGCAGGGCGATGTTCTCAGCCGCCTCACCGCGACGGTCGACTGGTATCGCATCAGCATCAGCGATGCCATTGCGGGCCTCAACAGCTCGACGGTCTACGAGCAATGCCTGAATGGCACCGGCTCGAATCCGACATACGATCCGAACAACTCGTTCTGCAGGCTCATCCGGCGCGACAACATCTTCGGCTTTCCGGCCGGCGTGCAAGGCATCTACACCAACATCGGCGCGCTGCAGACGAGCGGCATCGATGTGCAGCTCAACTGGGCGGCGGAGCTGCGCGCCATGCACATCCCCGTGCCGGGGCTGCTCTCGCTCGACTTTGCGCTCAATCACCTGAATTCGTACGAGCTGCAGAGCTCGACGGGAGCTTCGTTCGTCGAGTACGCGGGCACGACGGGCAATGGAACCGGGCCGGGCACGACGGGCGCGCAGTTCCGGAACAAGTTCTACACGACGCTGGGCTACTCGGTGGGGCCTGTCAGTACGCGGCTGAGCTGGCGGCGCCTCCCGACATTGAGCAACGTGATTCCCACAGCGCTGCCGAATGACGCGCACGATGAGCTCGATCTCACGGCGATCTGGGCGATCGGCGACAGGATGACGCTGCGTGCAGGTGTCGAGAACCTGACCGATGCGCAACCGGAGATCGTCGGCGCTGTGCCGGGCTCGAACAACGCGAGGGGAACGACGGACTCGGGGTACTACGACACACTGGGTCGGCGCTATTTCCTCGGCTTTTCGGCGAGGTTCTAGCGCGCAGGGCTGCGCGTGGTCGTTCCCTCCAAAGGACCACGCGCGGCCCCGACCCCGCCCCGGAGAATTGATCATGTCCATGGCGCTGCCAGGCGCAAAGGGGGCTGCGGCAAGCGCCCCCCGGCTTCGCTTCATCATCGGTGCTTCCGCGCTCGGCACGCTGATCGAGTGGTACGACTTCTATATATATGGAGTGCTGGCGGTGTTCTTCAGCCAGCACTTCTTTCCGCCGGGTGAGGGGAATCTCGCGCTGCTGGCGAGCCTCGGGATTTTCTGGACCGGATTCGTCGTGCGGCCGGTGGGGGCGATTGTCTTCGGTCACTTTGGTGACCTCATCGGGCGCAAGTTCACGTTCATGCTGACGCTGCTGTTGATGGGGAGCGCGACGTTTCTCATTGGCTTGCTGCCTGACTATCAGTCCATTGGCGTGCTTGCTCCTGTACTGCTCGTCGTCTTGCGCGTGGTGCAGGGGCTTGCGCTTGGTGGTGAATACGGGGGAGCGGCCACGTACATTGCTGAACATGCGCCGGATGGGCGTCGCGGTCTCTACACGGCGTGGATTCAGACGACTGCGACGCTCGGGATTGTCGCCGCGCTCGCCGTGATTTTGCTTTGCCGAAGCGTGCTCGGCGATGGGGCGTTTACGGAGTGGGGCTGGCGCGTGCCGTTCCTGATATCAGGGGCGCTGGTGCTGGTATCGGGCTACATTCGGTTGAAATTGGAGGAGTCGCCGCTCTATTCAGAGCTCAAGGCGCAGGGCCGGCATTCGAAGAATCCGGCCGCTGAGACTTTCAACCATGCTCGTAACTGGCGGCTCATGCTGCTGGCGCTGTTTGGCGCGACTGCGCCTGAGGGTGTGGTCTGGTACACCAGCCAGTTCTACGTGCTGTTCTATCTGACCACGTTCGTAAAGCTGCACTACGCGGCGGTATACGTGATCATGATCGTCGCCCTCACGGCGGCGGCACCGTTCTTCGTTGCATTCGGTGCGCTTTCCGATCGCATCGGACGGCGCAAGATCATGGTTACCGGCTTCGCGCTGGCCGCGCTGAGCTACTGGCCCGTGTTCACGGCCTTCGGCACATACAAGGACGATGTCTTCACGCTTACCGTGCTCGTCTTCTACCTCGCGCTGCTCGTCACGATGGTTTACGGCCCAATCGCAGCGTTTCTGGTGGAGCTGTTCCCGGCGCGTATTCGCTACACCTCGATGTCCGTGCCGTACCACATTGGAAATGGAGTATTCGGTGGCGGCGTCCCTTTCATCGGCGGCCTGATCACGACGCTCACAGGTATCGCGACGGCGGGCCTGATCTATCCCATCTCGATCGCCGCGCTCGGTGTCGTCGTCGCGTGCGCGGGACTTCCGTCATGGACGCACGGCATTCGCATCTGGAGCGAAGTAGGGCGGACGCACGAAGAATGAAGGCGTCGTTCCGCGCTACGTCGTGCAAATCGGCGAGTTGTGGTGCGGCTCGAGTCTCTCTTATGAGGGCTGCAGCCGGGAGGTTTGGGCGCGATATTGTCGGCCGGCGTTGTAGAGCTCGATCATGAGCTGGCAATGCTCGAGGAATGCGTTGAGCCGCTGCTCGGGCGTCATGCTTCGCATTGTCTCCAGCAAGGCGGCTTCGGCTTCGCGTGCTAGTCGAGATTCCATTTGCCGATTCTAGCGAGCCATCGATGCTCTGGAACAGGAACCGTGAGTAGATCACAACTTATTGTTTTTGTTGACTCTCAGCGGCGCGCAAGTGGCTGGCGGCCGCAGACTGTGCCGGCACCAACGCGGACCACTGTACCTGTTCGATGGAGCACCATGCTCGTAGGGTGAGACGACGTGAGATCGATAGGACCCGCAGAGATGACGCGCCCATTCCAACTCGTCGATGTCTTCCACAGCGAGCAACGGCTCTCCGGCAATCCGCTGGCGGTAGTTCTCGATTCAAGTGGCCTGAGCACCGAGGAAATGCAGCGGATCACGCGCTGGGTGAATCTGTCCGAGACGACGTTCCTGCTCCCACCCACTTCGAGTGAGGCCGACTATCGCGTGCGCATCTTCACGCTCGATCGTGAGATGCCGTTCGCGGGGCACCCGACGCTCGGCACGTGCCACGCCTGGCTGTCCGCCGGGGGAAAGCCGCGGTCAGCGAATCGCATCGTGCAGGAATGCGGTGCCGGCCTCGTTCCAATACGTCGAGATGGCGACCGGCTCGCGTTCGCGGCACCCAAGCTGATTCGCAGCGGCCCCGTTGACGCGGCAACCCTGGACGAAATTGCTGAGGTGCTGCGGATACCACGCCCCGCGATCATCGATGCGCAGTGGGCCGACAACGGACCTGGATGGGTCGCGGTATTGCTCGAATCCGCCGAGGCAGTGCTCGCCGTCGAACCCCTCGGCAGCTACTCACGCCGCGTGGACATTGGACTGGTGGGCCTCTATCCCGCAGGCGGTCCTGTTGCGTATGAAGTCCGCGCAATCTTCTCCGATCCTCGAAGGAGTCTCCTCGAGGACCCGGTCACGGGAAGCCTCAACGCTTCACTCGCTCAATGGTTACTCGCCACAGGCCGCGTCTCCGCTCCATACGTAGCAGCGCAAGGAGCCCGCCTCGGCCGTGCCGGCCGCATCCACATCGATCGCGACTCGAGCGGCGCCATCTGGGTCGGCGGAAAATCCACGACGATTTTCTCCGGCGATTGCCTGCTCTGACGCTACTTCCTGCGGCGTCAAGCGCCAGCGAGTTTGCAATCGACTATTTTTGAGACATGCGGCTCCGATAAAAAAGACCGTGTGCGAGTCGAAGACTCGTACAAACGTACGGCGTTGACGCGCCTTGGTGGACGAGTATTCTCGCGTCATCTGCCAATGCACATGAACAAGTCGTGGTTGTACTCAGAGCCGGGTCATCGTCGCCATCGATGCGCGAGGGAATGCTGCGCGAAGCGTTCAATACGCTGCGCGTTGGGTTCAAGTACGGAGCATTCGCCTACATCGCGTACTGTGGATGGCAATCGGTGTCGGCGCTGGCCGGCAAGACGACCGGCGCAGACCTGGATCTGGTCGTCCGCGCCGCAATCGAGATCGGCAAGGAGGATTGGCCTCCATGGGCAATTGCCGGTTTCATGGCGATTTGGGCAGTTTCCGAGCGCCGGCTTCGCCAATGGAGAACCGCGAGCCTCGCAACGCGTAACGTGGAGCTCGAGCGGCGACTGGATTCTCTCAGGGAGGGCAATGCAATGCCCGCTTCTGACAATAGGCGCGAGGGGAATCGTCCATGAGAATACCTGACTTGGTTTACGCCTTTTACGGCCTGTTGACCGTGGGAGTCTTTCTCGCCTGGTTCTACGTGGTCTGGCAGGCGCATGTCGTCGAGCGCGGGCGGCAGCGCTTGTGCGAAGTGCGCGACCAATGGTTCGACCTTGTGACGGCTGACGCACGTTTTCGCGATCACCCGGCATGCCGCGCGATGCGCGCGCTCTTCGACGCGCAGATTGCCTGCCTCCACAAGATTCTTCTGCCGATCGTGGTGCTGAGATTGCTGAGCGGGAGCGCTGAGGGCGGGACCGCATCGAAGCTCGTTCATTCACTCATCGAGCGCCTGCCCGATGACGTGCTTCGGCAGCAAGCGAGGCGCTCGCAGGATGCCGCGATTTTGCAGATCGGCCTGGTGATGTTTCAGCGGTCGCTGCTCTTCTGGATCGGTGCAATCGCGCTGAGTCCGGTCGCCCTGTTTGTCGTACCGGTGCTGCTACACCGCCGGCGAAATCGAAACACGTCAAAGAGATCGGCGGCGTGGGACATCGGGCCGAAGGCGCACACGCTACAGCCCTTCACTGAGGTAGAGCTCAGCATAGCGGTCCAGCAAGACGCGGAGCTGCCGCGCAGACTCTCAGCCGCGTGGCGCTGCACTGGCTGAGGGAGCGGCGTCAGTATGGCTCGTCCGTGCCGGCAAACTCTTCCGCGAGCTCGTGTTCAGGTCATCTGCACTGACGCGATCACCGCAAAGCACATTCTCGAACTGGCCGGTCCGTACCACAATTGAGATTCCCGAGCACGCCTCGGCGCCGGCATTCAGTCAAAGTTCAGTCTGGCGCGGTATGATGCAGCCCTTCCAAGAAGAAGATGCATCGCGAAGGGAGTCCATCCATGCAGCGTTTTCCAGGGCTATCTCGTCCGCGCCCAGTTATCGCAGTCATCTGCCTCCTTTCCTTCCCAATCTGCACGGCACAGGCGTTCGACAACGAGCCAGATGGATTTCGAGGCATCCCGTGGGGTGCGGCGCCGAGCTCGGTCGAGGGCCTGCTGCCGGACCCCGAGACAACCGGTGACTTTGAAGGCGTCGCTCGCGATGAGGGCCTGACCCTCCGGGGCTTCCCGCTCGAGAGCTACCGGCGGCCATCCGACAAGATGGAGTTCGGCGATGCCGAGATAACGCGGATCTCCTATCAGTTCTACAAGGGCCGGTTCGTACGAGCGATTCTGGCGTTTCCGGATAGCCGGAATACGCCCTTGGGCGAGAGTTACGCGCGTATGCACGAGCTCGGCTCGCCACCTCCGCGCTACTATGAATCCAAGAATCGCGTGGATGACGCACTGAAGAAGTACTTCGGCCGCCCAACGACCCAGCCGAAATTCCTTTTGAAGCTGGCGGTTGGAGCAGATCACGTCGAGTACAAGGGTGCGACCACGACGATCGTTGCGGACTGCGTTGCGAACCACACCAAGTGTGCGCTCACGTTTGCCTCGACCGTGATCGGCGCGGAGCTCGACAAGGACTTCGACGCCACGTTGACCGCCCAGCGAGCGCAGAAGAAAGCGGTCGAGGACGAGCGCAAAGCGGCCGAGGCGAAACAGAAAGCCAAGCCGGACTTCTGATTCGCAGGCTCGACACAGGGAGGCGAAGGTGACGACGTACGACGAGTATGGCCGGCGGCGCCGCGACGATGGCGGAGCATTCGAGCCCATCGGCGCTCTCATCGGCATTCTCATCGGCATCGGGCTTCTGATCCTTCTGCTGGTGTTTCTGTTGCGGGTGCTGGCCATTTCGCTGCTGGCCGTATTGCCGGTTTCTGCGCTTCTTTGGGTTTACACGCGACTCCTGGCGGGGCCTGATGAGGCGCCGTATCTGACTGTGCTCAAAACGACCTTCATCGGGCTGTTCGCGTATCTCGCGTTTACGGCCATGACGCTCATCGCGGCCGGTGAGATACAAGTGGCGGCGAAGACGGGTGCGTTCGCGTCGCTCGTAAATGCCGTGTTTGAGCTGCGGAAGGTATCGCTGGCTAGCCTCGCGATACTCGTAGACGGGCGGGGCGACGCCGCGGCGTTGCTGGGGCTGCTGGGATCGGGGATGCCGCCGGGCTCTTCCCGATGGCCGGCGGTAGCCGTGGCCCATGGACCTGCGCTTGCGTTGTTCGCGTTTTCACTGAACCGATACATCGGGCGCCCGTATCAAGGAGTGGTTGGCCTGCTCATCGCATGTGGGATTACGCTGGTGACGGTGCTGCCTTGCGTAGCAGCGATCATCTGGTTCTTGGGGACGCACTGATGGACTGGGGTGCCATTCACGGGTGGAGTGCTCTTGTTACGTCCTTCTGCATCACTGCCTTTGCGATGTGGCTGGCGATGATGGTGCATCGGGCGAACCTGTTGTTCTGGATTGGCTCGCCGTTGCTGGGTGGATTGCTGACGGGGATCGGCATGCTGGTCTTTGCCGCGCTTCACCCGATTGTCGTGCGGCTGACTCGCACGCCGGAACACGGTATGCCCTCGGTGACGTTGCTGCTGATCCTGCTGATAGGAATCGGCTACTTCGGTGGCCGGTTTGCGTCGGCCTGGCGGCCCGAAGATGCGGACGGCGCGTAGCAGACGCGCAACCGGCTGACGTGGCAGCGCTGGCACGGATGAGCCAGCCAGCGCCGCGTCCAGCTAGCAAGCGTCAACGCTGGGTCGTTCGCATGGACTTCACCGGGCCGAATGCGGGCGGTGGGACGCGGTGGTGGGTTGCTGCTTCGTAGGCGGATGCTGCCTTGATCACTTCGGGGTCGTTGCCGGGGCCGGCCCAAAACATGAGGCTGATGGGCATGGGATGCGGCAGCTCGGATTTCACGGTGCCGGTCACGGGCTCGTAGCGCTTCTTGTCGGCGCTCAGGGCGAACTTCGATTCGTAGATTGTGCGGATGTAGCCTGCCGGCACGTCTACCTCTGGGCCGCCGAGGAGAGCGGTGAAGCGCTGGCAGCAGCTTGCCGAGCCGCGACCCAGCACCTCGGGCTCCGTTGCGCCACCGAGCTTCATTGGGGGCAACGTGTTCTCCGGGTTGACGAAGGCGTCGATGCCGTTCTCGTACATCACTTTCAGGATCACCATGCGCAGCACCGCCTGCATCTGCAAGGCCGGGACCTTGCCCTTCTCAGGACGGGGATCGATGTTGTTGGCAGCGTTCACTGAGCCCGCGCGCTGCGAGTCCGTCTTCCACTTCGAGTTGGCGACCCAGGCTTTCCAGTCCTTGATGCGCTCGTCGCCGCGCTCGGCGAGGTACTTGTCGATTTGGTAGGTGCCCACTGGATCGGTGAGACCGTCGCCGGCGATGCGGCGTAGGGTGAGCTTGTCGGAGAGCGGCGCCTTCCCCGTAGACACCGCGACGAGATAGGCCGTGCTCTTCACATCCCAGCCCGGCACGGCAAATTCGAGCTCGCCATTGTCAGTCGTCTGCCAGAAGTACTCCGGAACCGTGTGCGGCAGGATCTCGCGGAACGCATCCTGGAATGTGTACCGCATGTTCGGCACGCTCGGATCGTCCCCGTACAGCGGGTCAGCAGACTCGACCAGCTCTGCGCCAAGTTTCTCACCCAGGACTGTCTTGATCTCCTTGTCGAGCTGGTCGCTGATCGCCTCGTCGTTCTTCACGTGCTTGACCATGAACTCGCGCACGATGCCGAGCTTCATACCCTTGAGCGGCTTGGCGGGCACGTCTTTGTCATCCACTAGAAAGTCCGCGTAAGGCTTCTCCGGGATCAGCCTCTTCGGCTGCGCGGTGAACAGGTCGCGCGAATCGAAGCCCTTGATCGCATCCAGCACCTTGGCCGCATCGGTCACCGTGCGGCAGTGAATGCCAGCGCGATCGCCCGAGTCTCCGTAGCCCACACCGCCATCCATCGTGATGCCTTTGGTGGTGAGCATGTTCACGACGTTGTTACGCGACGCCGGGCCCTTGCAAGAAGCGGAGCTCTGCTCGCAGATCGAGCACATCACGAAGTTCGCGGATACCGAGATGCCCGAGCCGTTGCTCGTGCCGCGCGGCGTGCGCTCGGTGTCGTAGGGATTACACGGCTGGCCCATCCACGCCGCGTCCTGGAAGTTGTTCGAGGGAATGATCGACTTCGCTTTCTCGGGACCGGGCGCACTCACGCCGGTAGAAGAGGCGGTGGCGACCGCGAAGCTGATTGCGCCCTTGGCGCGCAGCTGCGCGATGTCCGGAAAATCGTACTTCGGCACGTCGAACTCGAAGTTCACGTCGTTCCCGCCCGTGCCGCGCATGTCCTTCGCGTCGTACCAGTTCTTCCACGAGAAGGCGACGCAGTACATCGGCATCGCCTTGAGGTCTGGGTTGCGTCCGTACTGCTTATCGAGCTCAGCGGCGCGCTCGATTGCGTCCGGCTGCGCGCGGAATGCGTCGCACTTCTTCGGGCATGACGCCGGGATCGGGCCCTTCGAGGGATGCAGGTCGCACTGGGCCTTGCATGAAACGGAGCGCTCGCCACGGATGTTGAGCGTCTCGAGCGCATTTAGCTGTCCCGCGTTGGGAATGCCAACGCGCATGCCGAACTGCTGGTAGACGCTCGGATCGGAAAGCGTCTTCTCCATGCGGCCGTACTCGATCGGCAGGCCCTGATACTGGTCGATGTCCGGCAGCACCTTCGAGACCGCGACAGTCTTCGTCGGAAACGTCAGCGGCGCTCCCACCCGAACAGCGCCCTTCACGGCCGGCACGTCCTTGCCGTCCTTAGTAACCAGCGCAGTACACATGCCGTTGTATGCCTTCGCCCGCGCGATGTACTGCTGAATGATCCCCATGCAGGTGGCCTGGCCTTCCTGGATCGCGCGATGCACATCGCTGATGCTCGCTTCCTCGACCTGGAACAGCGGCCCTTGCGCCTGCGCGGCGAGAGGTAGCATCGCTACCAGCAGTGCAGCCGTCGAAACGAGTGCTGACGTGAATTTCTTTTGCATGATTGTCCTCACAGGAAATCCACCTTGACCGTGAACTGCCAGCGCCGATCCGGCATCGCCTGGGCAAGCACGTCGCCGAGCGTGTCGCCCGTGCGCGGCTTGAAGTAGCGCTCGTCGAAGAGGTTGTAGACGTCCAGCTTCGCGTGCCACTTCTTCCGATCGAAGAAGACGCCGGCGTTCGCAATGTTGTAGGCGGGCAGCTTCACGAGGCACAGGCGACCCGTACACACCTCGGAGAACCGGTTACCGCTGAACGTGAAGCCCAGACCATTCGGCATCTGGTAGTTCGCAGACAAGCCGAACTGACGCTCAGGATTACCGGACTTGTAGCGATACTCCGGCATGTCATCCGGAAGCAGGATGCGGCTGCGCCCGCCGTAGAGGAACGCCTCCGCAGGATAGATCACCTGACCCGTCGCCGGATCGATCACATCCTTGAATCCCAGCGTGCGGGCATCCACCAAAATCGTCCCACCGACGTTCGGATCGAACCGCGTCTTCTGCGTCATGCCGTAGAGCGAGACGAAGAGGTTCCGCATCGGCACCCACTTGAGCTCGACTTCCGCGCCGCGCGTGATCGTCGAGGACGCAAACGCGTCCACGATCGCCGAATCGTCGTCGGAATTGCTGACGTTGATGCGCGTCTGTTCGTAGCCCGCGACGGAGAAGTACAGTTTGTCGCCGAACATGCTGGTCTTGATGCCGGCTTCGGAGATGCGCGCCTCGCCGATGTGGCCCGACGCGATGATCGCGTCGCTCAGCGTGTTGTTGTTGCCGTCGAGCGCGATGCTCGACTCGGCGTACGTTACGTACGGCCGGATCTTGTACGGGAATTCATGAGAGAGACTGATGCTGAATGACTTGCCGCCATCGGACCCGGTGACGTACGTGCCCGTCGTGATGGCCGCGCCAGGATTCGCTGAAGTGCCCGTGCTGCCGTTGAAGCCGCTGGCGTCGGTCCGGCGCTTGGCTTTCGATTTATCGTAGCGGCCGCCGATCAGGAGGTTGGTCTTCCTGAAGAAGTCGATGTCGAACATCAGCCCGACGCCACTCTCCCAGAACTGGCTCATCGCGGGCGCACCGATCGGCGAGCCGTCCGCGCTCAGCACGGAGTTGTCGAACGGATTCGTGAACGTGGTGTTCGCGGTCATGCCACCGGTCTTGTCGATCCAGGTAGGCGCCATGGCATCCGAGCGATGTGTGCCGAAGTCACCACCGGCACTGCCGCCGCGCGTTTCCGCGCGCGTCAGGCGGAAGTTGACGGAGCCGAGCGCGTTGACACGCAACCACGACGGCAGATCGTTGATGCGGCGGGTGAGTGTGAACTTGTCCTCGTAAACGTAGATGTCCTGCGGGCCACAGCACGGCTGGTTCGACAGCTTGTGCTGGTTCATGTTGTCGAAAAAGATCTGGTTCTTCATCGTGAAGTCGGGGTTCGCGTCGTAGACCAGATCGATGTACGCGGTGTTGAACTGTGCGCGCACTTCGCGCTCGAACGCGGCGCTCCGGTGCATGTCAAGAATGTCGTAGCCGACGGTGCGCGGATCGAGAGGCATGCCCACCGGGACGAAACCAGAAGTGGGCCGCGGGCCGCCGATGCCTTGCGCACGCAAGAGACCCGTGGGGTCCGGGCAGTTGGCGTTCGTGCCCGTGACGCCGCCGCAGCGGGACACGAGGTTGTTGTACATGGACTCCGGAATGCCCCCGACCTTCGGGAACTGATCGATCGGCAGCGGATTGCCCGCCGCATCGACTGGCCAGGCCCAGGTTTGAATCAGCGGCAGGTTGTTGCTGCTGATTCGCCCGCGTACGGGCGAATTCTGATGCATCTCGTAGAAGCCGATGGTGCCATTGCCGTTCGCGTCGAGATTCACCAGCGGCGTGCCGCGTATGTACTGGCCCGTGTCGACGAGCGCCTGATTGAAGCGCCCCGTGAGCGCACCGGCAGTGCGCGACTTCTGTCCGATGATGCCGGTTTCGAGGCGGAATGGCCCGATGAAGTTGTCGACGTTGAGCGCCGCCTGCCCGATCTTCTGCTCGATGGGCACGCCCGCCGTGAACGACTCGGAGTCTTCCAGCAATCCGTAGAGATAGAAGCCGCCGCGCTTGGGTCCCAGCGCGACGGGACCGCCGACGCCGAACGACCATTCCGAACGGTCGTACTTACCGATGATCGCTTGCGCGAATCCCTGGCTGGAAGGCAGATAGCCGCCCGTCTTCGCGCGGCCTGACTTCGGGATCATGTTGGTGTAGCCGCCGATCTTGCCCATGCCGAAGATCGGTGACGGTGGCCCCTTCACGACCTCGATAGAGTCCATCGCCGCGAGGACGGTGCGACCATGGCCCTGAAGCGCAACGCGCTTCATGCCGCGCAGGTAGGTGTCGGCTGCAACGTTGCGCACGTCGATGCCGCCCTGGATGCCGAAGCGAGTCGTCGTGAACGTGCCGGGGACCAGCCGTGAAAGATCCTCGACGGCGGAGAGGCCGAAGAGCTCGATCTGCTCCTGGCTGACGAACGAGACGGAACGCGGCGTTTCGAGCAGCGGTTTGGCGAAGCCGAAGGATGAAGAGCTGATTTCGTTCGGCAGGGCGCGCAATGGATCCTCAACGACTTGAATGTCGCTGAGCTCGGTGACATCGCCCTCGCTCGCCTGAGTGGTTGTATCGCTCGCCGGTTTGGTGTCCTGCGCGTGTGCCGCGACCGGCAGCAGGGCGCCGGCCATTGCAGCGAAGACCGCTGCGGCGACGGTGAGCCTCGTGTTTGACATCGTGTCTACCCGCCTCGCGTTCGTGAACGTGCTGCGGGATCAGACGCCGATTGTCCGGCGCACCCTACGTTGCCACCGCTCTGCGGGCGGAGAAGGTCCCTTTTGCCGAGGTATCCCCGCTGGCGCACACTCGGCATCAAAAGAACGACGTCTCAGGGAGGGGGAAATGAACCGTCTGGCGCTCTGTGCGGACGGCACCTCGAACGAGCGGCATGGGGGCGTGTCATGAAGCGCCTCTCGATATTCCTCGATGGCACGTGGAACGATCCAACGAGCGACACCAACGTCACGAAGCTGGCTCGTCTGGTGGCCGACCGCGGCGTCGACGGCGCGGAGCAGGTCAAGCCGTACTACGACGCGGGTGGACGGGCGATCAGCCAGCGCTCTGACGTTCAGGGTGGCGTCAACGGCGCTGCGCTGATGAAGGAGCGGATCATGGTTTGGAGACGCTGACGCAGGTCCGGCTCGATTGTGGCTAGCAGACCGTTGTTGGCGCGCATGGTGGTGGTGGAGCTCTCGAACTCGGCGTTTGCGTCCGTCAATTTGACGAAGAGGATAGTCGTGGCTTGCGTCGCGACGTCGAGGCGTGCGATGGCGTATTTGATGGTCGTCTCTGCTTCATCGGCGCTCACGGCGGCAAAGTGCATCTCCTGCGCGTTGAAGCGTCGCGTTTCGCGATCGAACAGGGTGATCCATGGGGCGTTGGCGTCCTTCTCCTGAAGGTTCTTCAAGCCCGCGAGAATGATCGGGCCGACCGCGGCGCCGCCGAATGCCACGGTGAGAAATGGAATGATGGCCTGGTGCACACGCAGTCCGGTCTTCTTGAACTTCGAGTGCACGATCGCTGTGCCCGCGACTGAGAATCCAAGCTGGCCGAGATTCGAGGTGTAGGCGGCCAGCCACTCGTCCGGTGCGTCGTCGGGCTTGCTGGTGGCGGTGGCGACGCGGCTTGCAAAGAGCATGGCGAGCGACACGCCGGCGCGCACGGCGGCACTTGGCGCGGCCGAGAAATCGATCAATGTCGTGCCGGAGACCACTCCGGCGGGCAGCTTGTCCAGATTCACCGGGACGACGGTGTCGTCCTCTGCGCCGAGAGATTCGAGGACGGTTCCGATCTGGGCGCTTTCGATGAACAGGCGCGGGTTGGGGGCGGGCATGGATGTTCCCTCCTTGTTCATGGATCTTAGCCAAAGCGCTCCATTCGCAACGACCTTGCGATCTCCATGGCCGACTCGAGCTGATATTGGTCGGCTGCATGGAGTGCGGCGGGGAACTGGAGCAGGTCCCCGAGCTTGGTTTCGAGGGTGCGCAACGGCAGCATCACGCGTGTGAACTCTGGCGGCGGCTGGAATTCGAGCAGGCGTGGGTCGTCGATCACTTGCGACTCGGGGAAGGTCGATTCAAAGCTCACGTCACTGAGATCCTGCTTCCGGCGTGTCGAACTTGAACGGGTAGTCGTCGAGTATCGACATATCGACCCCGCCGCGCGCGTCAGATCACGAATCGAATCTGCGACAGCGCCTCGAGCGGCGCGGGCCGCGCGCCCGCCTCGGCGAGGCTCTCATCATCCGCAGCCAGCGGATCCACGCTCGCGAGCGGGCCGAACGAGATGCCGCTTTGACGCTCGATCGAGCTGATGGGCACCTGCGTGGCGATGCCGAGCTGCGGAGACGTGAAAGCGCCGAAGACAAACTCATCCTCGGGCGGCAGGTTTTGCTCCTGGCTCATCTCATAACCTGTCGCGCAGATCTCACCCGTGTCATCGTGGATAAACGCGATGACCTTCCAGAACTTTACCGGAATGCGCACGCCGTGGCGCGTGGGGTCCGCATCGTCGAAGTAGGGGCCGGTGAAGACTGAGATCTTCATGTCGTCTTCCCGCGCGTGCTGGAGGGCATAGTCCTCGAGCGCCAGCCAGATGGGCGCGTTGAACGCCTGCATCTGCGGGGTGGCGTTCGTGACGTGCATCGAGTCCTCGTTGCCGCGCTTGGCGATGGCGGCGGTGTTGCCCCAGCCTGGGTCCTCGCGTCGGGTCATGTGGCCGCGGCTGAATTTCGGGGGATTGCCGTAGCACTCGTCTTTGATCTGCGCTGCCGTCGGGATGCGGGGATCCCGCTTCCACTGGACGCGGGCATTCTTCTTGGAGAGGTTGCCGTCGATGTTCACGGCGCTCCAGAGGCACAGGCGCCGGCTGCGGCTCATCTGCACCGAGAAATGCTCGTAGCGGAGCACCGTCTCCGACTGGCCTTCGAGGTCGAACTCGAGCACGTCGGCGGCATTGCCCTCGACGACTGGCAAGGGGACTGCGAAGCCGGCACCGAGGAACGCGGTCTGGTAGCCCTTGCGGTTGCGGTAGTCGGCGACGGTGGCTTCTGTTTCGCCGGCATCATCGGCGTCGTCCGTGTCTGAAGGTGCATACAACCGGCGCATTGGGGCACGGGCAGGCGCGGGTGCCGCCGCTGCCGTTGCGTTGGTTTGCGGGCCGCCGAGCGAGACGGTCACCGTTAGTGGAATCGTGAATGTTGTTTGTCCCGCCAGGGGCTGAGGGGCCTGCTCGACGGCCGGGCGTCTCGCGGGCGCCGGCGTGCGCGGGCGTGCTTGCGGAGCGTTTCGGCGGCGGCCACTGCGAACATCGGCCAGCAGCCTGTTCACGATGTCCGCGCGCACGGCGTAATTCGTATCGAGGAAGCTGCCGCTGAAATGCAGGCCGAGCGCCTTGCCCGAATCGAGATCGACGACGACCGAACCGGAGTTGCCGCCGAGGGTCGTGCAGTTGTGCAGGAGTCGGGTCTGCTCGACGCGCGTGATCGCGCCGGGCGCGAGGCGCTTCTTGTTGTAGACCCGGCCGAAGATGCGCTCCATGAGATCCGGCTCGGGGATGCGACTGTCGTAGGCCGGATAGCCGATGGCAGCGATGTGCTCGGTTTCGACGACGCGGTCGGCGAGCGAGATGGGCGCCGCGAGCTTTGGATTGCCCGCTGCCACCTCGACTTCGAAGAACGCGACGTCGGGACCTGGTGGCTCCTCGATATGGAGCGCTCTGATGAGCTTGAAGACCAGGGTCGCGGGATTCTCGATTTCCTGCAGGAAGTCGACGCCCGCGGCGATGGGGCCGTTCTGACCGACGCGGAACGTGAAGCCGGCACCTCGCCTCAGCGCGAATTCGTTCGCGACGTGACGGTTCGTCACCAGAATGTTCGCGGCGACGAGCCAGCCGGTGCCGACCCAGTCGAGCCGTCCGCCCTTCAGATCGATTCGTCCGACCGCGCGGATCGGTCCATCGAGCAGCGGCTTCGCTCGCTGGAGGCGCTCCTTCCAGATGGCGCTGTCCGCTTGATCGATGAACTGGAGCGCCGTTTCATTGTTGCGGATGGCGAGCACGGGTCGCGTGCGACGAAGCACTATGCTCTCGAGCTCGATGGCCTCTTCAACTGTGCCCGGCGCAACGGCCAGCTCCTCCAGCACCTCCGCGCGCGGCGCGAGATCCGCCGTTTCTTCAGCGAGCCTGCGATCGCGCCCGAGAACCGATGCGTTGAAGCGGCGCAGCCGTTCGAGATTGCCTTGCAGGGTGGCGCTCATCCTTGATCTCCAGATGTGGGACCCTGAACTCCGCCGGAAGAAATTTGTTAGAGGAAGTCGTGGCGGCGGTATCTAAATTAGACCTGTAATCAGCCGGCCGTCAATGAACCCGCGATGTCGCTCTTTGTGCCGCTCTCAGCCGCCCGGCGATTGAGGGCTTCTTATTCTTGACAGGGCGTCAATCGCCGGGCGGCGACGCCAATCCAGCAATTTCAGATCACTACGCGGGTACCAAAGCATGCGGGTTCGACAGCCATGAACCCGTTCGCTACGGTGCGCCATAAGGACGCGTCAGCGCTGAGGTTTTCATAACATGCGCCATGGAATCTTTGCGGTTTTCAGTGCCGCTTCGCTCGCAACGATGGCTGGCCTGGTCGCGACACCAGCTATGAGTGCCTCTGTGGACACCAAGCGCCTGGTCGCATCCACTTCGCCCGAAAACGCAGGCCAATGGATGTCCTACGGCCGCGACTACAGCGAGCAACGCTACAGCCCGCTCACAAAGATCAACGCAGACAACGCCAGCCAGCTCGGCCTCGCGTGGTACGGCGATCTCGCCGAGCGCGGCGGCAGTTACGAAACCACTCCGGTCGCAGTCGATGGCCGCGTCTTCGTAACAACCCCCTGGAGCAAGGTCTACGCCTTCGACGCGAAAAGCGGCAAGCAACTTTGGAAGTACGATCCAAAAGTGCCGGGCGAATGGGCCGTGAACCTCTGCTGCGGCATCGTGAATCGCGGCGTCGCGGTTTGGAAAGGCAAGGTGATCTGGGGCACGCTCGATGGCCGCCTGATCGCCGTCAATGCCAAGAGTGGCAAGAAGGTCTGGGAAGTCCAGGCCACCGATCGAAGCCTGGTGCTCTCCATCACCGGTGCGCCTCGCATCGCCGACGGCCGCATCTTCATTGGTGAAGCAGGCTCGGAGTTTCACCAACGCGGTTACCTCGCAGCCTATAGCGCTGACAACGGCAAGGAGCTGTGGCGCTGGTGGTCCGTGCCCGGTGATCCCTCGAAGCCCTTCGAGCAGCCGGAGCTGGAGTGGGCGGCGAAGACCTGGAACGGCCAGTGGTGGAAGACGGGCGGCGGCGGCACTCCGTGGGACGCCGTCACGTACGACCCGGTCGCGGATTTCGTCTACATCGGCACCGGGAACGGTGCGCCGTGGCCCGCGGAAATTCGCTCGCCGGGCGGTGGCGACAACCTGTTCACCTCATCGATCGTTGCGCTCGAAGCGAAGACCGGCAAGTTCAAGTGGCATTACCAGGAAACTCCGAACGACAGCTTCGACTACGACAGCACTCAGCAGATCGTCACGGCTGATCTCACTATCAATGGTGAGAAGAAGCACGTAGTAATGCACGCGCCGAAGAACGGCGTGTTCTACGTGCTCGAAGGCGCGACGGGCAAAGTGCTGTCAGCGAAACTCTACGTTCCGACTGCGAACTGGATGAGCGGCTTCGATTCGAACTACCGGCCGATCCTCAATCCGGAAGCGAACTACGGAAAGATCGGCAAGGGCTGGCACGTAGTGCCGTCGGCGGGTGGTGCGCATAGCTGGCACCCGATGGCGTTCAACCCTGGCACGGGGTTCATGTACATCCCGACCAACTACAGCAGCTTCCCGCTCGTGGCCGAGGCCGGCGCGAAGATGGGAAATCAGCTGCTGTCGATCAACGTTGCCAAACGCCCCAACGATCCGGCGCCGAAGCTCGAGGGCGCTGGCTCTTATCTATTGGCGTGGGACCCGGTGAGCCAGAAGGAAGTTTGGAAGAATCCGCAAGGCAGCTCGCGCTCCGGCGTGATGACAACCGCAGGCAATCTTGTGTTCCAGGGCTCCGCGCCTCGCAGCTTCTCAGCATTCCGCGCCGACACAGGCCAACGAGTGTGGACGACGGACACGCGCGCGAATATCGTCGGCGGCTCCGCGAGCTACGAAGTAGACGGCGAACAATTTGTCGCGGTAGTAGCTGCAGGGCAGGGCATCTTCGGCGGCGGTTACTGGGCGCCGAACTATGCACGTCTGCTGGTGTACAAGCTCGGTGGCAAAGGTGTTTTACCTGAGGCGGTCGTCTACACGCCGCGGCCGCTCAATCCGCCGGAGGAATTCGGTGACGCCGCTCTGCTCGCGCAAGGTCAAGCGAAGTACACCGCACACTGTGCTGCCTGCCACGGCAACGACGGAAGAATTACCACCGTGTTTCCGGATCTGCGCTACGCGGGTGCGATTCACAGCGCTGAGGCGTTCAAGGCGATCGTCATCGACGGCGCGATGCAGCCGAACGGAATGGTGTCGTTCCGGAAAGTGTTGACGCCGCAGGATGCGGAGGCGATCCGCGCGTATGTCACGAAGTTGGCGAATCAAGCGAAGAATGCGCCGGCAGGATTTCCCGGTGCGGGCCCAAGGGCGGGGGCGACACCTCCGCCGAGTACTCCTGCACCGCTGCCTGCCTCCGCGCCAAGTGCGGCGCCCGCGCCGACTCCCGCGCCTCATCAGTAGGCTGACAGGTCGGATCCTGCTCATATAGGAGGAATTCGACCGGCACCGGTGATTCCATCACACGTCGACTAGCCGGCGTGCTTCAGATGGCATGCGACGCTGAGCCAATGCCCGTGCTGCGGCTCGCTTCCCCATCCACGCTTACACACCGGCAAACGACGGCCGGTCCATCAATATGGCACTGATTTGGGAGGACACTCGCGAAACGCCCAAGACCCGGCGTCACGCAAATCCCCCTCAAATTTCTCTAATAACCCAATCACCGAGATTCATTCAGGTGCGGCCCTGCAGATGATCAGGGGTTCCCTGAGCGCGCGGGTGAAGTGCCTGTTCTTTGCGCATGCATCAAAAACGATTCGCGGGCAAAGTCAATGACTAGCGCGAGCGAGTGCATGTCGCGTTACCGATGAGTATTGCAGCGTGATCGAGGTAGGACCCCGTAACAGATTCCGCGCAAGCTTGACGCTCAATTGATCAAACGGCTATCTGCGATGGGTCGACCAGTATCCCGGTCGATGCACGTCACGGAGGATGGCCATGGAAACGCGCGTCATTGAGTTGGGTGTCGCCTCGAAGAAGACGCAGGACTACAGCGGAGCGTTCGCGTGGGACAATCTCGCGTATGGATTCTGGAAGTTCTGGCACGGGTGGTAGAGCACCCAGGCGGGCGGGCGATTAAACCTGGATCGTCCGCCGCGCCTCATCATTTCACTTTATCCAGCAACGTGTCTCGTGCGTACCTACCGCCTTGCTCCACGCACCTATGCATGCGTGGCGAGTGACGGCGCGGTCTTTCTCGATGTCAGCCGCGACGCCTATGTCGGAATCGATCGCAATCAGGCCGCCGCCCTTGCGACGTTGATAGAGGACTGGCCCGAATCGAGGGCGGCACCGATTCCGGTTGCAGCGATTCACGAGCGGTTGGCGGATGATCTTTGTGCGCGGGGACTGTTGGTTCGCGCGTCTGTATCGAACCGCCGATCGCGACAGCCACCGCTGCCCATGCCACGGTATGAACTGGTCGCGTGGAATGAGATGGCATCAGCTCGCACTGGCGTCTTCCATGTCATTGCGTTTCTGGCCGCATTCCTGGTGGCACAGCTTTCACTGCGGCTGCTGCCGTTGCGCTTGATCGTACGGCGCTATGAGCGCAACGGCTCCGCGCCAGAGTCCTTTGATGTCGATCGAGCCCGGCGGCTCGTGAGCGTGTATCACAACATCCGTGTCTGGGTCTTTGCGCGCAAAGGCAAATGCATGCTGGATTCGCTCACGCTGCTGCACTTTCTCTCCTTGTTCGGCCTGCGCCCCTGCTGGGTCATTGGCGTTCAACTGAAGCCGTTCGGGGCGCATAGCTGGTTGCAACACGGTGAGTGGGTGCTGAATGGAACTCCTGTCTTCGTGCGCGCCTACGCGCCGATACTGATCCTCTGACGTCGATGCTCGAGTACTTCGCCCTCGTCTGGAGTCCCACGGCCGGCGAGGCGGCTGGCGCGCTGATACGCAGATGCCAGGCGCTTCACACGCGGTTCGCAGTGGTCTGTCAGGCGAACGGCTTGACCGTGCTGTGTTCCGGGACCGATCACTGCCCGCTGGGTTCCCATGGTGTTCTGTTGGGAACGCTGTTTCGTCGCGGGAAGGAACTTGCCTGCGGTGAGCGCTTCGAGCCGGCGGCCGTTTCAGAAAGCGATGCGTGCAGGATGGTTTCGGATCCTGGCCAGACGTTGATCAGCGAGTACTGGGGCAACTACGTGGCCGTCTTGCATGACCCATGCTCTGGAGATGTCAGCATTCTGCGCGGCCCCGCTTCCTCGTTGCCCTGCTTTCATCTGGCGTCGGAGTGCATCGACATTTACTTCTCTTCCATGGAACTGTGTGCGCAGATCACAGCCCGGCACTTCTCGATCGACTGGCAACACCTGGCGCGCACGCTGCTCGCGCCTCGAGCAGATGGCATTACCGATGTGCGTGACGTTACCGAGATTCTTCCCGGTCATATAGAGCGCTTACGGTGCGGCCGGCGCGATCACGCTGTGCTATGGGATCCTTGCTCGATATCGCTTCAGCCTCAGTTGGACGATTGGACGCAGGCGTCGCAGGCTTTACGTGACGTGACCCGAGCGTGTGTCAGTGCCTGGGCCGCACCGTTTGACTGCGTGCTACATGCATTGTCTGGTGGGCTGGATTCATCTGTGACGCTCGCATGTTTGGTGGAAACGCCGGTGCGCGTAGTTTGCCTCACCCAGTACGGCGATGATCCGGACAGTGATGAGCGGCCTTTTGCCCGGCTGGCCGCAAGGCATGTCGACTGTGAGCTAATCGAGCATCGACGGGATGAGAACGTAGACTTCGCCACGGCTTGCTACTCGGTGCGGCTGGCGCATTGTCCGAGTCTGCGATTGGCAGGGGTGGATCGCGTCCAGCAGGATGCAGCCCGACAACGCGGGGCGAAGGCCATATTCCGTGGCGATGGGGGCGATGAGCTTTTCTGTCGCACTCAGCTGGGCCTCTACGTGATGGATTTCGTGCGCGAACGCGGGTTCGGATCCGGTTTCACGGGACTGCTCGTTCACGCCGCGGCAGCGGAGGGGATCACCGCGTGGCCCCTGCTTCTGAGAGCTGTGTCGAGCCGCTTCTCCAGGCCACGAATCGGCTTTGCAGAGCTCATGGCGCGGGACATTGAACGAGCCACGCTACTCAAGAGGGAAGTTGTTCGCGAGCTGATATCACAGGAGGCCGGGGCACGCATTCAAACAGAGAGTCCGGGTCACGCGTGGCAGGCGAGCCTCCTGAAGGCACCACGGACATTCACCGGGCCATTCTCGCGCGCAGATGATCCTCCAGACATCGCGCCTCTGCTCTCCCAGCCGCTCATCGAGCTTTGCCTGAGAATTCCGACCTATTTTCAGATGCGAGGACGCAAGGACCGCGCGCTCGCGCGCGCAGCGTTTGCAACCGATCTGCCGCGGGAGATCGTGGAGCGGCGTGACAAGGGGGATGCAGAGCAGCTGGCGAAGGCAATGCTGTCGCGAAATCTGGAGTTCGCTCGTGAGCTGTTGTTGGACGGGATCGTCGCAAAGCA